>UINC01001410.1_pt1 | contig 22158 bp, 10 predicted proteins | sample 5385821 | NCBI WGS metagenome assembly UINC01 (sample SAMEA4666929, study PRJEB26691) | marine metagenome | isolation source: Pacific Ocean | place: Pacific Ocean | collected 2011-10-13 | reverse complement strand
AGCCCTGGATTTTATTAAAAAAATGTAGCACCTCGTTGCAATTAATGTGAAATACAATGAATGGTCCTGATACGACCGGACAAAAAATTAAAGGATAAATTAGCAGCTAAAAGAAACGTTGCTTAGAAACGGTAGCCCACAGAGAGCCGTTGTAGCATACCCAGCGGGCCAAAATCAGCTGTCGAATATTCCAGTTTTAAGAATGTGGAGGTACGGAAGACGCGGTAATTAAGTCCTGCTCCAAAAGTAGCACCCTCGATAGCATCATCTTTGAACAAAGACGGATACCCTGCTCGGAGGTACACCATATTGTTGAACGCGGCCTCAATCCCAAGATTAACATACTCATAATTATCATTGGGATGAACGGCATCAATGGCAAAAAGGGCCTGAAGAAATGGTGTATTGATCAAATGACCGCCAATACCTACCCGAAAAAACAAAGGCAACGGAAATGCGTCTGTTTGATATTCAGCATTTACAAATTCAACATTCCCCTGATTTGCTGGATCAGGGTCTACACTGATATTCATATCCCGGCCAGACAAGGCCATGTCATTTCCAAAGTTGGAAATACTCGCTCCAAGCATTATATCCCGGATAGGAGTTTTATATTGAACACCTATGTCTGTGGCCATGGTTTGCCCCGATGAATGCCAGATGCGCTGACGGATAGTTTTTACCGTTGCTCCAAGAGCCAGGCGATCGGTTAAGCTCCTCGCGATGGTCAATCCAATTGCAAGGTCCTGGGCATTGAATTTTTCCCCTGTTCCTTTTGGATTCTCTATTGTTCGCACCATATCATCCGGTGTGGAGAGCATGGTTAAGGACAGGGAAAACACACCAACCATGGGCACTGAAAATCCAACAGAGCCGAAATTATAATCTGTTCCCGCAAGCCATTCGTTATTTTCAAAATACACTTGAATATTTTCCATGCGGGCCAGACCTGCCGGATTCCAGTAACTGCTGGTCAAGTCAGAACAAATTGCCACATTGGCATTGCCCATGGCTGTTCCCCGACCACCAGTACTAATTTTTAAAAACTGGGCGGCAGTGGTGCCGCGTTTGGAAATATTCTGATCATTTTCCAGCTGCGCAGTCAATATGTTTACCGCCAGAATGAAAAACAAGGCTTTTGTTGGCCAATGGGAAAAAGGTAGTCTATGTTTCATTTGATCAAAGCAAATCTGCCGACGGTTTCGTTGCCATTCGCGCTTTCCACATGAAAAATATACACCCCAAATGACACAGGGAAATTGTCGGAAGTGGTTAAATCCCAGTACTCAATACCATGCTCGATACTGCCACTATGATTTAAGGTTCGCACCAGGTCCCCAGCCATGGTATATATCTTGATTGTACATCTGGCTGGAAGATTCGCAAAATAGACCCGTCTGGGCCCTCTGTCCTCAGGATTCTGTAGATCCAGAGATTCAATTTTGCTGGACACTACGTACGGATTGGGAACTACATAAATATTTTCCATATTCTCTTTCTCTACCTGCTGGTTTTCAACAGAAGCTAAAGTGGCAAAAGAAAACACATCATCTGCAAAAGATCGATTTGTATAAATAGAAAAAACATCCCCTTCTTCAGGTGGTACAGGACTTGAATCTGCGGATGGCTCATTAAAAGTAAGTTCCCAGGATGTGGATGCTGTAGATGAGTCCTGCAATATAATTATTCGTTCTCCAGGATTCCACAGACTGTCTGTGGTAATATTTTCAATAATGATAAACGGAAGTTGTTTGGCTGGAGATCCCCTGGTTGTTTCCCAGATTTGAAAGTTTGCCTTAACATATTCGAACCCGGGACGGAAATTTGAACTTACGAGAGAATTAAACCAGCGGACTTCATAATCAGCAGGATACATTTTATCTGGTAAATTGTTAAAGGGTTTGACGACCCAGCTCCAGTTGTTGGGGCTAAAATCGTTCCAGCCAATTTGAACGTTATCAAGCTCCAACTCATCATTTTGCACGGTGAGTGTCATACCGTCAAAAATTGGGTTGCCTTCTTCCCCAGCCAGTTTCCTGCTATTGCGGATGGGGAAATAGCGGTAGGATACAATAATTGTCTGGCCTTCTGTCATAGTTCCGCCTTCGCGGACAAATATTTGACCATCCGCATTCAGCAGATCATAATCAATACCTTCTGTATAAAGTTCTCCGCCGAATGCGGAAATTGAGAATCCAATGGAATCTAAATTCTTATTAGCAAGTTTGGAATATTGACCCAGCCGAACCGTGATACTGTCTGAAACCAGTTTCTTGTCCAAAATACTGTAGGAAAGCTCTTCACCAACAATGCTGAAAGACAATTCAAAACTGTTCTCATCCTGTGGCGCGATATGGTCAATAATATCCACTACGATGTCGCCGGTACCCCTTCCCTGAATCTGTTCTAAGCCAGGCTCTTGTATACTGGAAGCTACATAACCTGCTGTGGGTGCTTCAGGAACAATGGCAATTGTATTTACATCCAGCATAATTTCATTGGTTTCAGGATTCACAGTAATCGTTTTGCTACATTCAGCCGGTGCCACTACTAGTTCCTCATCACCCCGGTCATAGGAAACAACTGCGTAATAATATTTCTGCCCATTCACTACATTATTGGAATCCACAAATACATGCCGCAGGCCCGTATTGTTCCCTAGATTATATTTAACACCTCTGCCGCTGAATTCAATGGGACTGAGTCCAAAATAATCATTCACCAGGTCAAATCTTGCAGACGCACCATCCACCGTTTTTAGAGGTTCAAAGAGGAATTTGGAACCATTGGCGTCTGTAATGGTCTGCTGGTCCAGAAAGGATGGGTCAGTGGATCTGTAAATGACATATCCTTCAAAATCATATGTTTCTGTAATTGGGTCAAAAGAGTATTCCGCAGCATCATCCCAGTAAAGGGTAACTTTTTCATCCCCAGGCACTGCTGTCACCTTGGGTTTTTCCGGAGGTTTGGCAAACTGGTAATTCTTCTCATAAATATCCTGGGCGGTAATAGCATTCAGAGTCAGGTCATCGTAATCCTGTCCTACCACCAGGGCAATACTAAATCTTCTAGCCTCTTCCGCTGGTAGATTAATGGGACCAGAACTATAAATAAAAATATAATCTCCAGCCTGGACTGAGTTGGCAGAATCAAAAATCCCAGGGGTCAGGTAGTTCTCGAAGATAAACTGATCATTGGATATGCGGTTTTGGCTGGTAAAGGGAGGTGATGCGAAACCGGTCAAACCCACCATATCAGATTCATCCAGGTCTGTCCAGTCTATATTGGGCTCCCCGGGCAGTCGGATGTCAAATGGGTCTCCAGGGCTGGGCACACCATCATCTTCCCCTTCGTCTCCTGTGTTGGGAACACCATCAATACCTATATCATGTTTTTCTACATCCCAATCATTGTCGTCATCAATGCCATTATCCTGGGACTCGTCTATCATACCATCATTGTCGTTATCCAGGCCGTCGTAAGGCTGACCAGGGCTCTCCAGGAATTTGTAGCCAAAAAATCCGGGAGTTTTCCCAACCATATCCGAAACATTATCTTCGTCCCAGCAGTACACCATATTGAGATCTTTATCAAAATAGGAAAGGTCATCCTGCCAGTTGGCTGGACCGCCAACGTGCGGATCTCCCCACATGCCAAAGATAACCTCATTAAGGTCTTGGGGACTTTTATTGGTTACTTTATAAATAAGAAATATAATATCTTCTGCCAGGGGGTTAGCCCATTGGTAGTAGCGGCATTCAATTTCAATTCCAAGACCCTGCCGGGTGGTGTCAGAAGGGAATGGATAATATTCAAATTCTTTGTTGCTGCGGTCATCCACAACAAAAAATGATTCCAGATCCGAGTTAGAAGCTCCCTGTCTAAGTGCCCCTGGCCATACATAATCTTTTAGATTTTCATTGTACCACCCAAAAGGCCAGCTGTCCGGCTTGCCATCACCATCACGATCCAAATCATTGCTGGTTGGAATATTTTCGCTGAGTGGATCTGCATAAGGGACCGTTAAATTATCATTCCAGGCTAGCGGCTCCCAGCCATAGAACTCTGTGCCATCCGGGGAAACTTCCCCACCCAGGGAAGTCAATCCGTCACTGATAACCCTGGCATACCAGGTGGTGTCGCCTGAATTGTCTATCTTAGGATAGGCATCGTTGTGTTTGGATGAATTCACTTGGACCTCTGCACAGATGAACGGCCCGAATTCATAGCCGTAGCCAAGACCTTCCCAGACAATATCCGTTACATGGTTTCCGGGGCTGGAAATAGAACCATAGTTCCAGATTTCCGTGGTGATTTTATTGCCGTTGATTATAGCCTTCTGGCGCCGCAGGATCTGATTGTCTTGGCTTTCGGCAACCCGACTGGCTTCCAACCGTTCCCGCCACCGATAGTATCGCTCATGATCCCGCTGAGACCACCCTTTCTCGGGCCCGTTGCGATACCACTCTATGTCTTTCTTAAAGGGCCATTGTGCATGTATTTCTGAAAATAAACACACTAGGACAACAAGGATGATGTTTTGTTTCATGATTAAAAATCCAGTGAAAATCCCACTTTAAAAGACCGCGGAGCTGAATAATAGTTCGGACGGGTCACATACTCTTCCCAGGTATGGATTCCCGGTTCTCCGTAATGGGCCTTAAACTGCTCTGTTTCCTGAGTACTGCGGAATTCATAGGTGTATCTTGCTGATCCCGTATCATCAAATACATAGCGCTCATTGCGGATGTCAAACAGATTGTATACCCTGGCAAATAGAGCAATACTGCGGGTACCAATTTTTACCCTGCTTTCAATTTTGAGATCCATGTTACTCTGTAGAGGTTTACGGCCGCTGTTTGGTTCAGGAACATAATTTGCAAGGGGAATTGACGGTGTATAGGGCCATCCAGTAGCAATCTTCCCTATGAGTCCCAAGGTGGTTCCACCAGGATTCCCAATAATGACAGTGGTATTCAGCAGGTGGGACTGATCCCAGGATAAAGGCACAATTAGTTTCTCTTCTTCAAGGCCACTAAGTGTACTGAAATAGAATGCATCGGACTTTACCGAATTCCCTTCAGATTTCTGGTAGGTATAATCCAGCCAGATACTGGTTCTGGAAACGGGGTCATACCTTTTGGTAACCGATAAGGTCAGCCCTCTGGAACCTCCATAATCCTTATTTAAGTAAATGGCATAATTGGAAGGACCGTACTGGGGGCTGTCGTAGCGGATACTCTGCAGCGCCAGAAGCTCACGAATATCTTTATAAAAAAGGTTTATGTCCATCCCGATTAGATTGCCAAACTGCTGCTGGAAACCAAACTCATAGAGCACTGTTTTTTCCGGTTTAAGATCAGGGTATCCTACTGTTGGTGCCAGCCCGGCACCAAAATAACTTTCACGGTAGAGATTCCGCAGAGTTGGCATCTGATAAAAATGGCCATAGGAAAAATGGAAGATACCCTTATCCGTAATTGGCAGGGAAACCCCAACGCGGGGCGAGATCATTGTTTTTTCACCGGCTTCGCTTTTCCCAGCTTCCGGATAAACAAGATCTGCAATGGATGAATCATTGGGTACAAATGCATCGTAGCGGACACCTAAATTCATGATCATTGAACTGTATTCCATTTTGTCCTGGATATAGGCTGAATATTGCAGTGCTTCCTTTTTGTAGTACACATGGTATGGAGATTCATTTGCGGGCAATACTGTTGGCTGGGGATAGTTGTAATTGTACTGCACAGAAAAATTCCGCTCTTCAAGATCATCCTTTCTAAAACTAACGCCTGTTTTTAGTTCATGGCGATCATTCATTTGACGGGTAAAATCAAACTTCCCGCCTACAGAATTTGATACTCTATATGTATGCCCCATTTGTGTCCCGCCAAACAGAAACGTGGCCGATGTAGGTTCCGTATTAATGTAATCAGTGGAAACATACCTGTTGTCTGTGGAATCTTCATACAGATAATTTTTATAATCTGTATCGCTCATGAATACATTGGCCTCATAAAAACTTTTGGGAGATAAAGAATGATTTATTTTTATAGAGTGGTTATTATTAGCGGAATAACCTGTACCAACTCCATCAGGATTATATTTGTATGTATGGGAATAACTCTTACTCTGGGATCGGGACAAAATAGACTGAGTAGAGATTTTTATACTAGGAGTCAGCCTTAATGTTACCTTAGACAGCCCATTGGTACTTTCACTGGGGTTCATGGGCACATAACTGCTGTCTCCCGTAAGCTGGATGTACCAGTTACCACTTGGAGGGAAATAGGCAAAATCACCAGGATTATGTTCCCGGATACCATACAGGTAGCCTTCACTCTCGCTGCGCCTTAACGATATATTAAATGTCAATTTATCGCCAAGGAACGGCAGCACCGGTCCCGAAATAAAGCCGTCAAAGGTGCTGTTCGCTGTGAAACTCTGGTCATCAATATTGGGGAAAATATCATTAGCCGATGAAGAATAGTCACCCGTGTAATAGGAAAGACTGCCATCATAGTTTTTCCCGCCGTCTTTAATTTTTACATTGACCACTCCGCTCATGGCATTACCATATTCCGCATTAAAAGCACCACTCACCAGTTTCATCTCTTCCAAAGCCTTGTTGCTGATACCCACCGCCAAGGAATTGGTATAGAACGGGTTGGAAACAGATACACCATCAATAAAATACCCTACTTCATTGCTTCTACCACCCCGCACATGCAGTGCGCCGCCGGCACTCTGATTAACACCTGCATGAGTGGTCAATACGCCTAAAAATGATTCCACTGGCATATCTGCAATTTCTTTTGCTGTTGTCACTCTCTGGGATGCTGTCAGATCCTTTTGCACCAGAGGTCTTTCAGCGACAACCACCACTTCCTGACCTTCTACAACTGCTTCTTCCAATTCAAAACTGAGCTCTGTGGTCTGTCCTGTTGTCACTCGAATATCTTTCATAGTGATGGTGGCAAATCCAATGGCATCCACTCGAATTGAATATGTCCCTGGGGGAACATTCAGGATCCGAAAACGGCCATTCTCATCGGTCGCTGCCCCTAGATAAGTATCTACCAATACCACATTTACACCCACAGCCGGACCACCGGTTGCTTCCTGCGCCACCGTGCCTGTGATTTTACCATTGGAAGCAAATAAAAATCCCAGGATGTTAATCGTGATAAAAAAAGTTCTCATTGGATATGAAACTAAAGGGGGGGTGTGATATCACACCCCCCCTCGTATTTATAAGTTATACAATCCGTATTCTGGCTATTTAAGTAAGGTCATAGATTTGACCTTTTTCATCCCGGCCCATTCCAGACTATAGAGATACATACCTGTGGATACTTTTCGATCAAGATTGTTCTTGCCATTCCATACTACCTTATGGGTCCCAGAAGTAACCAGTTGGTTGTCAACCAGGGTTTTTACCAACTGACCGGTTATGTTATACACATGAATCGAAACCTTACGGTTAATTGGCACCGTATACTCAATAGTGGTATTAGGGTTAAACGGATTTGGATAATTCTGCGCCAACCGATATTCTTCCGGATTAATGAACATCATCGGTTCATCCGCATCGAGTTGATCCGTACCATTTTCCAATACTAGAAAATTCCACGGCTTTGGATTTGCAACCTTTGTCAGTACAGTATCGTATTGTGATGTAGTTGCGTTCCAGGTATAAGCTGTGTGTGTCAGGGTGTCTGTGACATTCTGAAAGGAAACTAGGAGTTCTTTTTTGGAATCCATATCAAAATCCAATGAAGCTCCATCCCACTCTGTAACTATCTTGGAAACAAATCCCCATTTTTGCGAATGGGAAACTGTGACAGCACCTGTTTCATCCGTTGTGGTTGTATTCTGGGTCACATCGAGCTCACCCCAATAGACGGGCCTTTCCATGTAACTACCGGCATGGGAAGGATCAGGACCAATATATTCTAGACCGGAAACATTGGGTCTTCCACGTCCAAAGAAGACAGTTTTTCCGCCACCATCATAACCACCCCTTCCGATCGCAGCATGAAACGTACCTACATTTCCTATTTTTGTGACATGATCTTCATTGATTGTAAGCACATCATCACCTGCATCATAGTCTATCACATAAACATCATTGGTGCCCACACCCCAAGAACCATAACTTGCAAAATAAGCTTCATCATTGCCATCACCATCAATATCACCAGCAGTTCCGCCGAACAGGGAAACCTCATCATTGGGATAGGTTGTCTGGTAAAAACTTCCTTCGGCGCCCACATCGGCAATAGCATATTCATTTTCTCCAGTGGATGTGATATTGTAGAAGTTGAAGTAGTTCCAAGTATGGTTGACCAGCTCAAAGTTCCCGTCGCCATTCAAGTCTGCTGGAAGTGCCTGGTAGGGCGAGCCCCCACCATAGTCGCCGCGATCAACAAAAAACTCCGTGTTCCAGGTTTCAAAACCGCCGCCCGAATTATGAACAATATCATCGCCATCATTTAGTGATACAATCAGGGTCCCACGGGGTCCGCCTCGGCGAACAGCTGTAACCAGTTCCTGTCTTCCATCACCATCCACATCAAAGAGTGTTATACGTTCATGGTCACCCCGGAAAGATGCTCCATAGGTATCTGTTCCAGGTCCGTCCTCAGCACAGCAGGTGTCTACTTCAACCTGACAGTTCGATGAAAAAGTAGTCCCGTAATTGTCACTGCCCATCACACCGTCCCACTCATAGATATGGTATCCCTCTGCGTCAACATTGCTAGAGGGAAACACAATTTCTTGCTTGCCGTCACCATCCAGATCACCAACTCCCACTGTTCGAGGGTTAGCCGAATGGTTGACAGCTTCCACAACAGGGGAAGTCCACACTACATCAAAAGCATTGTTTGCACCATCATATTCAAAAACTATTACTCTATGCCCCGGATAATCTGTGACAATCACTTCTGCCGCGCCATCGCCATCCATATCCATACCACCGATAGCTGTTCTGCTATTGCCAGTTGGGTCTGTCTGAAAAAGGGAATCACCGGCTGTCTTTAAACCGATTGCGGCAATTGACCAGTTATCTGCCAAATGCCATGCTTCATTTCCGCCATCCCAATCCCAGCTAAACTCATTGTTATCCAGAACAAAGATCAACGGCTGGTCAGCGTTTGACGCATAGAGGTTGGTAAGTACCACTTCTAAGTTACCATCGCCATCTAAGTCACTATCGGATATATCAAGGGGATAATAACGATCAGCAGGTTCACCTTTACTCTCAAAAATAGTGGTCACATCATATCTACTCTCATCGGTGGGATCCCCGCCCATAAATTCCATTCGCACAATCGTCTCTTTGGTTCCAGTTCCAGCAATAATATCCATTTTTCCATCACCATCAATATCACCCATGTCGCTGCCACGATTCCTTTCACCAAAAGTAAGTACTTCGCTAAAATGTCCTGCAGCAAGAAGGTCAACGCCAATTGAATCAACCATTCTTAACTGTAGATCATCTACATAGAAAGAGCCATGAGATGTATCACTTGGCTGGACATGCATTACCCCTACCTGGATGATTGTAGCACCGTCGGGTACTGTACAGAGCACCTCTCGATGGTGCCAGAGGTCCGGAGCTGAGCTTTGAAAATTGACTGTTTCCATACCAATCCAAGAATAATTATCACCAAAATATTTAGCATAAAGAACCCCGTACGCATCTAGTTGGTTTAGATCATCAGCGCTATTGGTATAAAACTCAGCAGATGTTACAAACTGCGAACCAGGAGCTATGGCGTTATTACCGGTGTAAAGAATAAACGCATTATTCTCCATATTGGTGCCACCAGCGTATAATCCCCATATCTTCAGGGCAGAGTCACCTTCAAATGCAGTAAAAGTACTATCGGTGTTAAACATTGTTTCACCCGTGCCAATCATAGCCATGTTAACCATAGGGTCAGGCCAGAAACCCCAGCCTGTGGTACCGCTCTCAAGCCCGCCATTGGTCATTTGATTTTCTCCAGCAACCAACTCATCTAAATCATTGACACTATTTTCCAGGTAGTACAATTTACCGTTGGTCATTGGAAACCATGCGTCAAGATCCATGTCTCCATCTGCATCATGAAATGCAAATCCATTTCTCCTGAAAGAGGCAGGGTCACCATCGGGGAAAATCCCATTCAGGTCCGCGGCTAAAGCCATTCCACCTTGAGCATCAGATTCAAAAACAGCCATACTAAAATTATCCCAAGTATTTACCCATACTTCTTGGTGACCATCACCATCAAAATCCACAATATCGAGGTTATAGACTGAGCCCCCGCCAAGGTGCAGGGAATCAACAAATTCATTGGTAAAGCCGGCAAAGCCGTCAAGACCAGTGGTCGATAGCTGGTCAATAGAAAGTTTTCGGGTACCCCGGTCAACAGTGCAAAGTTCTAAATTGCCATCTCCATCTACATCACCTATATCATATCCTGCCGGACGGAAATTGTCTGCAGATGTCATGCCGTACTGAAAGAGCAGGGTCGCTGTAGTAGGGAAAGTACCATCGGCATTCTGTTCAAAAATATAGGTTCCCCAGGTATTATCATTGGCACCAACTGCTGGCGGCACACCAAAATAGATCTCATGTAGACCATCACCATCAATATCACCATGGAACATGCCGGGTAGACTGTTTCCAGGATCCGGAGTAACAAAATGCCAAACATGATTATAGCCGCCGCTGCCATCAGCTTCATAAAGGTAGCAACCTAGCTTTCCAGGATCTGGTCCACCAGGGGCCAGGGTTTCATCAATGGAAAATAAAATTTCCCCAAGACCATCACCGTCAAAATCCATCCCAGCCAAAACACTCTGTGCTCCGAGACCAGCAGAATCTAATAGTTCAGCAAAGTTTGGATCACCATGACCATTCAGGGAATAATCCAGCGTAAAGTCACCGTTTGTATTGTAACTCTCATCTGCCAGACCAGTCTGCAGTACAAACAGAGATAGGATTAATAATAACTGTTTCTTCATTGTAGCTCCTTTTTTTATATTACAAACTAGATACTAATGAGGCCATTAGTATCCTCCACATACGATCCAATGTAAAAATTTGAATCATAAGAACCAAGAAATAATTATTGTCAATCAAGCTTTTATCTAGGAATTTAGCATAGATAGCAAAGCGTCCAACTCATCCAGCAGTTCTGCTTCACCCAGGTAGCCTATACTCCTATAGCGAATATTCTGATTTCCATCGAGGATAACTTTTGTTGGCAAAAAAGCTATATTATAGGATTCAAAGGCAGTGTCTTCATCATCCATCAGTACATGGAATGGATACGAATTTTTAGTCATAAAATCAGTAACAGCTTCCAGTTTATTCTCAGCAGTTTCCCTCGAATTCACAAAAAAGAATTTTACATCCGTATATTTTTCCATAGCTTTTTTCATGGCTGGAAAAGACGCCTTGCAGGGGCCGCACCAGGTAGCCCAGAAATCTAGAACAACAATTTTCCCTTTATAATCCGCAAGAGAAATAGTTTCTCCATCTGTATCATCTAGAACAAACGACGGCGCAGATTCTGATACCATTTTTTCCAGAATCTTTAATTTCAGGTCATCCATCGCTTTCGCCTTGATGCTGGAGAAATAATTTTCATACCCTTCCACTGATCCATGCTCGAAAATGTAAATCTCTTTCAAGACTGTTTTCATTACTGATGTTTCAAACCCATCAGTAATACTGTTTTCAATAATAGTTTTCGCAGAATCTCCATTTCCAATCTCATACATGAGACTACCATAATTGGAATTAATTTGTTTGTCTTGGCCGTCACTTAGTGCGTAGGCTTCCTCCAGATTATTCCGAGCAGCAGTCATATTGCCCATAGCTTTTAAAACCGATGCAGAAGCATCCAGGGCGGTGGCCAGTGCCAACGATCTTTTCTTTATCCAATCTTCGCTTGGAGTAAGAGCTGATTTTCGTCCTGTAGGGGCCTCTATCTCACTACGGGCTTTTTTTAAAATCGACTCAACGATGGGCTGTACTAAACCAACATTCTCTTGTCCAGATTTAACGGTTTTATGGATGGCACTGAAAATGGGACGTGTGCTCCAGGATTTCTGGTCCAGCTCCTGGAAATAATCAAGTGCACTCTGATAATCAGACTGTTGCAAATACTGCCCCAGTACCGTACTATACATATAATCCAAGCCGGTGGCGCCTGGGTATTGATCTAAAAACCCATTTAAAAAATCCCTTTTTTCATTTACAGCATCAATTTTATAGAATTTGCTGGAAGCTTCCCGCTGAGCCCAATTACCCATAGGATACTGTTCCAAGGCACGGTTTTTATAGTTTTCAGATTTTTCGGTGTCTTTAATAGATCTGTACCATGCACTCAGAAAAAACAAACGTTCTTCCGATAATTCTTCTTTATTATCAAGCGCAGCGAGTGTTTGGCTAATTTCTTCAAAACTTTCCTTGCCTTTGCTCTTCTTCAGCATAGAAAAATAGGAAAATAAAAAATCAGATTTTTTTTCAGGATACTGCGCAAACTCTTGAAGATAAAACGATAACAGTGTATCTGCGTGAAGGTTCTTATCAAGATCGGATCCCCACCCACGCCGCATTAGGGCTGCAGGGTATCCTGCTATTGCTCCTTTTAATAATTTTCCATCTTGTGAATATAAAGGTACCCAGTATCCCAGCCCGCCGCCATTATCGACCTTTCCTTCATGCTGAAATGTCACCACCAGTCCAGATGCAGTATCCGGTACGTGAATATCCAGTACCCATCCTTTGGAAGCTTTCCTTAGCGGGTAACGCTCAGTATCGATCACGTTATTAGGCATAGAAAACATAGAAGCACCCGGAAATTCCCGTGAACCGTACATGCGAACGGTTGCGGTTATTTTTTCTTCATCTTTTAAAACAGTTTGAGCAGAATTATAAAGGACTGTTAAAGTTTTTCCCGCTTGAGGCCAATTAGGTAATGTTGAAAAAGTTTCAGAGAAATCATATCTGCTGCAGGAAGCAATACATAACAATATTATCATTAGGGATTTTGCTTTACTGGTAATTCTATACATCATTTTGTTCCATTTATATGATAGTGCTAAAACTCGAGATCCAATCCAAAGGTCGTTTGTCTTCCAAGCGCAGGCTGCGTAATACCTCTTGAGATATCTTCGTGATCAGTCAGATTACGAATATCTAAAAAAACATTAACATTCTTCGTTAGCCAATAATTACATCGTAAGCGCACCAGCAGGTAAGGATCATAGTTAATCAATAAATCTTTACTGTAATAGGTGTAGGGTGCCACATCTGGATTATAAAGCCCATCGTAATACAAGAGCCAATCTCTGCCTTTCTTTTTCCCGTTATAATTTAAATCTATAACCAACGCCCCTTCTCTAGGATTCTTTTCAGAGAACGCAGGGAGATTGTAGGATACCGAAAGGTTTGCAGTTGAAGTCGGAACATCATTTCTTCTGACACCCTCATCGAAAAAGCCTTCAAAGTTGGGATCATTCTGACGTATTGTGTCCTGGCCCCACCTACTATCTAAAATCGAGTACGTAGCATTTACGTACAGGGGCCCAATTCTTGTCTTCGCAGCCAGTTCCCAACCTTTATTTATAATCTCTCCAAAATTGATGTACCAATATTCTTGCTTCAGGGTCTGGAGGTCATCAATACTGGGATCATTTTGGATACCATCCAAAAACTGTTGATCAAAATAAGTTAGTTCCAGAAAAAAGTTATCACCAAAATAGAAATCACCTCCAATTTCATAGCCAGATTGTCTCTCTGGACGAAGATCAGGGTTACCAATATTAATTGTACTTTGAGATTCGCTGGGAAGCGCTTGCATGGCTTGGGGCGGATTGATACCGCCACTGCCCCATGCCGCCCTTGCTTTGCAGATCAGACTTCCCAGTTCCCAGATATAAGAGAATCCCAAACGGGGACTATAGTGCCTACCGTAATCCTTACCAAAATATTCATTTTCTTCCATCCGCTCACCGATTGTAAGAAAAAGTCTATCCTGATAACCCAGTACAACTTCAGCATAGTATCCAATATTTGTATAGCCTTGATCCACAAGGGATGCATCGTCAAAATCCTCATAATAGTATTGATCTTTTGACTCTTCAAGCATTCCAGATAAGCGCACATTGCTGCTCCTGGTTCGCTGAGCGCCCGTTGTAATATCTATCTCAACAAGATTTGAAAATTTCTTTTTCAAATGCCAAAAGTAGTTTATGGTTGTTCGGTTCCAGTCATGTTTTAAATAAGATTCGCTACCATTGCTCCCAATTTTTTTGTACAGGGACTGTCTGGTATCATTCCCAATTACAAGGTTTTGGTAAAAATTCGGGGTAAAGTTCTGGATATAGTTAAGGCTAAATCCTGGTTTGTAATATGCAATAGAACCATCAGATGGTATAAAATCCCAGTGATCAGGAGCATTGGTCCAGCTTCGCTCTTCCTGGTATTTTAACAGGTGGTAAAGATTGCTGATAAATCCCTGCTCTCCCCAATTTTGGAAAGTCTTTACATCGATCACCGCTGGTCCGATCCTTACATTCATGGCTGCATGCAGTTTTAGCTGTTCAACATTTTTACCATTGCTGGGCATTACTTCTTCATCTACTGTTTTATTGGCACCGAGATTAAAGCTCACATCTGGTGAACTTCTGCCGCTAAAACCAAACGAAACTTCCTGCCCAAAAACCGATTCGCCTAATATTGGCGCATCCGTGTTTTTGCGCGCAAGTTTCACTTTCCATTTATTTTTATTAGAACTGGATCCTCTTTTGGTGAAAATATGGATTATCCCACTTTGCGCATTAGAACCATGCAGAGTTGAGCCCATTGGACCACGGAGAACTTCAATTTTTTCAATATCGCTGGGGTCAAGAAAATCAGCGATCCCTGGATAAGACTGGACATCAAAACCAAGCAGTTCTACCCCATCAACATATATTTTAACATCGCCAAGGGGTCTGCCCGATCCACTGGTGCCGCCTCGTAGTGTAAAAGCAGAATTATTTTGTCCAGGACGGTGAGGTAGATTTGCATACCCTCCTGGGACCTTGCCCAATAGGACTTCATCTACGCTACGGATAGGAAGAAGGCGCAATTCATCCTGAGAGATAACTGTCACCGGAGATGCCTGTGCTCTCTTTTTTCGCTCGCTGAAACTTGCGGCAACAACCACTTCATCCAGGTCAATCATAGACTGTTTCAACTGAAAATCCAGTACAATATCTCCCCCTGATTTTATCTCTACTTTTTTTGTTACCGTTCTATGGCCAATATACATGGCGGACACTTCATAGGTTCCCGCGGGTACATTCAGAATACGATACTTCCCATCTTCATTTGTTGCAGTCCCCTGATCGGTATTTTTTATAACTACATTTGCTCCTGCGAGTCTAATGCCACGTTGATCTTGAACACCGCCGGAAATAGTGCTTCCCTGAGCGGCTAGGAGTGCACCAAAAATTCCAAAAACAATAGTATAATATTTAAATTTACAAAAAAACAAACTATATAATGATAAACGAGATGTTTACTTGAGAAGCATCATTTTTCCAAGAATATTTCTTCCTTTTGACTCTAGCCGATAGAAATACACTCCAGAAGGGAGCCCTGTACCGGATTGATCTTCACCATTCCAATAAATAGAATGATCTCCAGGAGAAACCTTCCCCTGAAATAAATTTCTGACCTGGTTACCAAGCACATCATAAACTGTAATATTTAATTCTGAAAATGAATCTATGGTATAATAAATATTGGTCGCAGGATTAAAAGGATTAGGGTAATTCCCGCCAAGAGCAAAACCAGATGGCACAGTCTCCGGTTCTGTTGAAAGAGTGCCTATGATATAAGATCTCTTATTTGTCATCGAAATATTCCCTTCTACATCCTGGGCAGAGATCCACCAGTATATAATGTTACCATTGCCATATCCATCAATTTTTCTGTGGTATACATACTGCTGGATGACAAGATTATAAATCTCAGTCATCGCGACTGAATTTGTATTTGCTGTGAGCGAATTTCGCTGCCAGTGCAGGCCAACTATTTCAACACCTTCATCACCCCCGGCTGGATTGGCATCATTCACAATTGCAAATACGTTAACTTCTTCATATGGCGGTACAGATTCCGGAAGTCCAGTTGTAGAAGACATGCCCACGTGGTAAATATCAATTGTTGGCGGTATATCACCCCAAATCGTTACGGCATACTGAAACTTCCATGTAGAGTTCATTATGTGCCAGCCATGCTCAGCGCTGGGTCCGCTACAGCCAGTTCCGTAATATTTAAGCCCAGGAGCAGGGTAGATATAGGACGCGTCTCCAGCATTAAGATCGATCATTGTTGCCTCATTGGCAGGGTCACCGGCACTATCGGACAGGTAGGTTACTACCACTGCAATATACTCGTCTTTTGTAAACTGGGCGCTACCTTCTGATGAAAAATCAGCGAAAAAAAGACCTGCAGCCCCATCAGAAGGTCGTGTAACCAACACATCATCACCAGCAGGCAAAACCTTTATCCCTAGAACCGGTTGCCCATTTACCACTTCAGGAACACTGGCACAAATACCCGCTCCGTTACTGAAATTGTTCCAGATCAGATCAGCGGCAGAATTGATGTCTGGATAAGAAATGGAATCATTATCTACAGAATGGGCATATCCTATCCATCCGTTTTCGCCCATGGCCCCCAGTTCATACATTGTACCTATGGAAAGATATGGATACCCCGCAGTACCGGGTCTGAATACTTCAACCTTCAGGCTGGGAGACGAGCCATCTGTATTCCATTGGGCAATATCCAAACCAACACCACGAAGCGAAAGATCGCCTGGTGCCTGAAAGACTTCCATCATGATATCTCCAGGAAAAAATCCAATATTTACCGTATCATCCAAATCAATATTAAGAGTATCTACCAAACCCCTTGATTGTACCACTGTGGCAGATTCATTTCCTTGGTTAGCTCCCAGGAATCTGGGCAATAAAATAGCAAAAACCAGGCACACTATTGTATTTTTCATATGCACTTTCCAGGATTTAGATCATTAAGAATACTGGCGTGAAAATTAATAGATTAACAATTTTATATAGCCATTGGAAATTACCACCAATCAATTTAAGCTATATTCCTGTGCTAAATGTATTTCTTTATTGCATTACACTATCACGAAAATATCATAAACTGGTTAAACTCACGCATGCATGTATCCATTAAAAAATATATTACCACCGTATTCTTCTTTGTATTTCTGGACTCTAATATCTATTCCGATAATCAAATCATCTTGGAAAAAACTTTTCTTGTTGGCGAAAATGAAATAGTACTCTCTTTCTCCAATGACCAAATTATCACCTATACAAAAACAACTATTTTTCTGGATGAACAAAGAATCTATTCCATTGAAGCCGGAATAATAACACATGCTGAAATAGTACCAGGAACAGACATAGTTTTTGTGGTCTCTATTCAAAACCAGGAGAACAAAAAGCCCGCAATACTGACCTGCCAGTTGATCTCCGAAACCGGTCGGGAAGAACCATCATGGCAGGCTGATGTTCCTTACGATTTTGGCCTGCCTGAAATTATTTTTTCGAAAAGTAAAATATTTTTCCTTTGGCCGGAATCTCAAACTTATTTTATATACCATTTAAATGGTATTAAAGTTGGATCGTTTAGTCTTTTCGAAAAAAGTTCCGGGGACCACGAAAAAAAGTTAATTCCCATAAACCATAATAACATTCTCTATTTACTTGGAATGGCATCTGCCGACCTTACCAACCCAGAAAACGTACACTTGTTCGAGATCGGCGCATCCTACGAACCTAAATTCATCACCAGCATTGAATTAACCATACCCTATCAAGCTTCTATATCATCTGAAAATATCCTGGCTACAGTTGGTACCGTCAGCAAAGAAAATGGTTTCGAACAGACGCCATATCTGTTTATATATCCCCTGGATGAGCCGGAAAAAGTTTCAACAGTGATTTTACATAAACTGCCAAGGCATGTTTTCTGGCACCAGCACCAAATTTTTCTAGTCTTCAAAGACCGGATTCATAGATATAATCCTTACGGTCTATTAAATCCCACAATAACTTTATTCAACCAACCTGTTTTCCCACTAGACATTGTAAATACCAGTGAAACGATATTCATGCTCACAGCAGGAAAAATAACTGCTGAGCGCACAGGGGCCCGTTTTTCCAGTGTTTCCATTTTAATTTATGATATAGTCAATAATGTCGTTTCTAATCAAGCTGTTTCATCAAATCAAGCCTATTCTAAGGTTCATATGTTGCATCTGGATAATTCACCTTCATTCTATCTACAGCTTGATAAAAATATCTATCATTACCAGTTAGAGCACTAATTCATGCCGGGCTGGAGGTATTTTACTGGTATTTATTTCCCTGCTGTATTGTTATTCTCACAGGATTACAATTGGCCCTGCGAACCCTTCGATCAACAGCATTGGATCAATGGCACTTTTTGCGAATGCCGTTCCGGTACTTCAGGGGATATTGACCATTTTCATGATGGAGTAGATATTCATCTTTCCCAGGGCGGCGCTGTGTATTCTGTAATTAATGGTTCCATAACCAGCATTGGTACTCCCGGCCAGTATGGGATAAACTCCTGGGTACGGGTAGACCGTTACGCGTACGTCCATGTGGACCCCAATCCAGCCCTGAGTGTTGGTGAAAGTGTTACCGCATTCGAAACCATCTTGGGATGGACCAATTCCTGGAATCATATTCATTTTAAGGATGGTTATCCTGGTAATGAGATCAACGCTTTAAGGACCAATGGAGGTTTGGGACCATTTACAGACACCTATGGCCCAACAGTCCACGATATCCACTTTTATACAGATGGCTTAGAAATGGAATTTATTAATAACCAGATCTATGGCATGGTTGATATTGTAAGCCGTGCTACAGATCATACAGATGACGGTCCATACGGAAATAACAATGGTATTGTAACTATTGGATATGAGGTTATGGATTCTTTAGGTACGAATGTATTTGGGCCAGTCTATCCATTTTCATTCACAACAATACCTGCAGCAGATAGTTATGTTCAATACGTCTATGCGCCAGGTTCCAATACAAGCAATTACCGCTATATCGTTTCAAACAATCTTTATTCAAATCACTCTATCAATGTAAGTAACTGGTCTCCAGGAAATTACACTTTCAAGGTGATAGCCGTAGATCACTCCATGAATAAAGACTCTCTATTGCATACAATTGAAATTACCGCACCTGATACTTACCCACCGGATCCGCCGGTTATTGTTTCCATCTTGTCCAAAGATAATGGATTTGATTTACAATGGCTTCCAAACAACGAAGCAGACCTAGCCGGTTATAGACTCTATTTCAGCTACGATGCTACATCTTGGAACAGCAATCACAATGAATCTGTTCTAACAGCAGAAATGACACTTTTCGAGGCACCATCTTTTTCAACCAGTACCGGCTATTTTCGTATGACGGCTATTGACAATGCTCCAATACCCAACGAAAGCCAACCTTCGGATATTGTTGTTTTTCGACGGTCCTATGGAGGACAAAAACTTCTATTCGTGAATTCTTTCAGCCAACAAAATACCGCTTCTGAACACCCATACGCCGGCAATGCAGGATTACTTGCAGACACTCATGGCATCGGCATCGGGACGGTGAATGATACACTTTTTTTCATAGACTCAACATTTACAATTCCAGCATCCTATTTACCCATTGTTTTTACAGGAAATTCAGTAAACCCACTCCCTGATGCATTCGTGAATCAATTAAATAATTCTTCTTTTTGGATAATCGGCTCTAAATCAAGCGAATCACTTACTTTATCGATACCCGGGACTGATTTATTAGAAAATTATCTAGAAGTCTATTTCCCAGGTTCCTTTCCCATTCCAAACGAATTAATTGGCATCGATGCCCCTTATGATAATTATTCTGCTTCAAATATGATTACAACTATTGGGATTGATAATCTCAATAGTTTTGCTGGAATATTGGATGAAACTTTATCTTATCCAATATTCACAGACACCTCCGGAATTATCTTTGGTATTGCTGTAGCTGATCCGCCTTCTATATTATCATCCATACCAATAGAAATTTTGGGAGAAGATGACAGAATCGATTATTTTGATCGCGCCATGGAATTCCTGGTGGATACAACACTTGCAATTTCCGATAAAACCCTGATCCCCAAAAAACCGGCTATCACCTTTTATCCGAATCCATTCAATACCCAAGGAATCATTCAAATATTTGGCAACCCTGGGAAATACCATTTAACACTTTATAATATTCTGGGGCAGACTGTCTGGGAGAAAAAGATTCAATTATCCCAACCAGATGGGCTATCAGTCCGCTTGCCAAAATTTCTATCCAAGCGTATGTCGTCTGGACTTTATTTTATCTTGCTGAAAGGACAAAGCTCTATGTTTGGTAGTGAAAAAATTCTCTATATTAGATAAGGAAAACATCCTACTTTTTCTCCATTAGTTCTGTAGCAACAATGTATTTTTCATTATGATAAAAAAGCACCTAATGGTTATAGACCCTGCAGTAATCAAACCTGCGATTGAATCCTATAACCGTATTGCGCTTTCCGCATCATATCACGTATCCTACCATTTACCAGCACTATATGGAATGGATAGTATCTGGCAATTTCAGGAGAATATTTCCGGGATTATCGTAATGGGTAGTGCCGCATCTGTTCATGATGGCCATAAATGGCAAGATGATATCACAGATCTATTACTGGAATCTTTTGATAAAAGCATTCCTGTCATGGGTATCTGCTATGGGCACCAGCTTCTTGCTCATATTTGTGGAGGCAGGGTTGGCCCATTATGGAACGGAAAAAAGGAGCAGGGTCAGCGAAAGGTGAGTGTCATGGAAAATTCATTATGGGGCAAAGCAAGGAACGGACAGATGATCTATTCTCACCAGGATGGTGTGACCCAATGCCCTGATGATTTTGAAATTACCGCCGTGAGTGATATGGTATCAGTTGAAGGATTTGTCAGTAAAACAAAACCTATTTGGGGTTTTCAGACCCATATCGAAGCAACACAGGCATTTATTGATAACCACAACATCCCGATTGCAAACCAACAGGAAACATTTGCGTTTGGGCACCAGATACTTGACAGTTTTATTTTATCTCTAGCCTGATTATTGCAGATATTCAAACAATCCTATATATATATTTTGATCTGGTGTATATCCTGTACATCCCAAAAGGCTCTTTTTAACAACCCAGGTTCGCCTCTTCTGGTCCGTAAAATTAATACTCTTATTGTTAATTCCGGATTGGAAGCAAACATGAGCATTAAGATTGTTTCCCTTCAATCAGCCCAAACCCTCTACGCACTCAATAGTCAGAAATTGCTCATGCCTGCCAGCAATAATAAACTTTACACCTGTGCCGCCGCCCTGGAAAATCTTGGTCCTGATTACCGGTTTAAAACATCTATTCATCAACAGGGAAGCAATCTTATCCTGAGGGGAGGAGGCGATCCGGATCTTACCATCGACCAATTGGATTCCCTGGCGAGGACCGTTGCAAAAAAAATAAATCTCGTTGATACCCTGTTTGTGGATGAATCACTCCTGGACTCCCTTTACTATGGCCAAGGCTGGATGTGGGATGAAGGGGCCTGGTGGTATGCCGCACCTATCAGTGCATTATCACTTAATGATAATTGCATTGATTTTTATGTAGATCCGGGAAAACTAGGTCAACCAGCCAAAGTAACTATCTTTCCGCAGACTGAATATGTACAACTGGTCAACCAATCGACCACTGTGAATGATACGATCGATTTTGATAAATTCAAAATCGATCGTAACTGGTCTGGCAGAACTAATCTTTTCACTATCAGTGGTGAAATCCTTGATACAGCAAAAACGGATACTTTTTATCGCAATATCCATGATGCGGCCTCATTTACAGGTATCATTTTTTCTGAGTTGCTGGAGGAGCATGGTACAACAGTAAAAAATATACTACCCGGTAAAGGGTTTATAAATCTTGATACGCTCGCGGTACACATTTCAGATTCCCTTCTTTTA
>UINC01001407.1_pt1 | contig 22184 bp, 36 predicted proteins | sample 5385821 | NCBI WGS metagenome assembly UINC01 (sample SAMEA4666929, study PRJEB26691) | marine metagenome | isolation source: Pacific Ocean | place: Pacific Ocean | collected 2011-10-13 | reverse complement strand
TGCTCTAATAAAAGGAATGATAGAAACATCAACAACTCTATCACCAATACTATTCCGAACAGTATCAACACCAGTGATTTCATTTCGGATACCTGTTCGTGTTTGTAGTACCTGATTGATAACTGTTTGATCTCGTACAATAGCTAGACCTGCTCGTCTGGTACTAGATGCAGTAACAGTTTCCCTCCCTGTACCATTAATAGTTTCCCAGTCATTAAATTGTGAACCAAATCCTAAACCAACTAAAGCAGCCCAGCCATCATTTTCACCTTGTAGATTAACAACAACATCTGGCCTAGTAGTTGTATCAATCCAATTGTCGTTTGGTGGATCTAATTCAACTACTCCGATCCATGCCAATACAGCAAAGGGATTAATATTAACAGATTTACTTGCAGTAGGCTGATCAATGAATTCCTTAATAGTATATGGCAAGGTAATTAAATCACCTGTCTTTTGTACACCAACCGAATCAGGTGCTACCATATATAATAGGTCTGTAAGGTTTGATGCAAAAGGTGGTCTTAATATTTTAGCATCAAAATCAATTGAACATTTATAGTCAGGTGATAATATATTACCAATACTATGACCATTAAAACTATCAACTAAAATACCATTTTTAAATCTATCTAATCCAGCCGTATCTTTTATTACTAATGATTCGGCTTCCTTTTCAAGTAATGAAAGTGAAGTATAATATTCAACATTACTTAATCGCTTTTCTAATTTACCAATATCCCTCATCGTATATCGTTTGTTCTCAATATACAATGCCTGAACATCTTTTGCTTTAAATGTATAAGCAGGAATAAAGATAGTATATAAATCCATTGTTCCATTTAATCGGTATGGAGGTATTTCATGTAATGATGAAACACCTTGATTTACACCAAATACTTTTTCTCTACTTAAATAAACATTATCTACTCTTGGAAGATAATAACTATAATCAGCAGACCAGTTAGTATTAGGATATGGCAATTCTATATTTTGTAAAGCAGTTCCACCATCTACCCTTCTCGGTCTAAAATCTACACAATCACGTAGCTCTACTGTATCACCAGTTACAGGACTTGTAAATGTTGGAACGGCATCATATCCAACTGCTGAAGTATATGAATCAGCAGAAAGATAACCCACACCTGCATGTGTAAAATAATCAAACACAATTGTAATTCTTCCAACCGGAGCAGTCTGATCTGCCTTTAATTTTATTCTTCCATGATCATAAAAATTATCTCGTTGACCATTATCTAATTCATATCGTGATGTTATATTTGCATCACCTTCTGCCACGTTAGTTACGTCTTTAGTAAAGCCCGCAATAGCACCACTAATATTTTCTTCAACAAAAATTCCAGTCAAAGGAACGTAAGTAATTTCAGTTGGTGTTGTGGCCACATCTCCTTCTATAACAATTCCTGTAGCATTTGAAGTTGCACCAGTAATTATTTCACCAGCTAGGTATGAATCAATTGTGGAGGTTACTGTTAATGTTGGTAATACTGGATCTATGGCAGGATCTTCAGAATCAAATACTGCATGATATTTATAGATATCCGAAATTGCTAAATCATCATATTCTAAATTTGTTGTATTTGGAGTTGCATTGATTAATAGATTACTTGGTACAAGCGTCTTAACCTTTTCCTGTTTAGAATCAATATTAATTGTTGCAATAATATCTGCTGTAAAACTATTAGAGCCACTATTATCGTTAAAGGTAACAGTAGTATTACTCGGTGCATTAACTGTTATGGATTGGCCACCACCATCAAAGGCAACTAGTTCTCCAAATGTTAATCCTGAAGTACCAACAGTTCGTATAGTTGTTGTATAAAATTCTTTTTTATTACTATCACTTAAAGCACCACTTCCTAAAAATGTTTCTGTAGAACCACCTGTTGCAATAGTAGCTATACCACCAGCAAAGACTACATTTTCAAAAACTCTTCTTATTGTATAACTAGTATCAATGACTCCCGTATCATCGCGAATCGTTTTAATTGTTTCTTGAGGAAGTTTAAATACTAAACGATTATCAGATGTCTCAAACATCTTAGCGTCGCCTCCAGAAGCACCACCCTCTTTACCGCTATCATCAATATTTGCACCAGCTGATATCAATACAGGAGTTGCTGCTGGATCTACTGGATCTATAATACTCTCTACATCTGCAAATGTTGCAGAAGCACTAGTTATCTTAATATCATACAAATACATATTAAGAATTTGTACAGTACCAGTACCAGAAACATAATCAATATTTCTTACCCTTGCTGTACCTATTTTAGTTGATGCATAGGTTGTTGGGTTTGTCAAAGTTGTACTAGCGTGTGCTTGATTATGAAGATCAACTTCTGTGTGTTCAGTAATATTAAATAATCCAAGGTAGTCTTTTACAACAGCATAATTTCCATATTGCATTAGACGATCAAAATTATTTACATTAACATAATCCCTTGCCTTGTCTAATGATAAGTCTTTAGAAATAATAGTTTCAAATTCATGTCCTTCGACAAATGCTTTACCCGGATCAAGTCTAACAATAAATTTTGACGAATCATCTGGATCATCCTTTACTTGAATATTAAAAGCCCTTACTGTATAACTTCCAGATTCATCAAACGTTCTTCGTGCAAAGGTTTCTTCCAATACAGAATAAATTGGAATAGTAATATCCCTTTGTTTAATACCATCCTTGACTCTTAACACTTCATAAAAATCTGTATCGTCAATTGATGTTAAAACTTTCTTTGATAATGTTAATACAAGCATTAATCTATCAGCACCCGGTGCAGCAAAGTTATGTGAGCCCTGAGCATTATCAAGTAATGTAGTATCTGTGCCTGAATCAACAACAGTCTCCGCCACACCCACACCAATTTTATATGATGGTGTATTTGTAAACTTATCAAGTATAATAAGTTGTTCGGCTATTTGAATAAAATTACCATTGATATAAAATACACCTTCATTAATAGCAGCGCTACTACCTTTACCTGTTGGTGAGGTTTCATATGCTTCAGCCGACACACTTCCATCAACTGCACTAATTCTTTCGCCGCCAAGAAAAGAAGCAGCTGTTGATAATGTTACTGTACCAAAGGCACCATTACCACCACCCCCCACTATCGAAACAGAAGGCGTTGAAGTATACCCCGTACCTTTACTTGTAATGTCAACACTGATAACAGAACCATTAGCAATTGTAGCAGTCGCGGTAGCACCTAATCCATCACCACCAGAAATAGTAACAGTTGGTATTGTTAAATACCCGGTACCTCCATCATTAACTGCAACACCTTGTACCTGCTCAGTCATGGAACCACCTGTAATATATTTTAAGAAAAGAACATCTGGATCCCCTGTCGCTGTATCAAGTGCTTCGTGATGTAATACAAGCGCTCTTGTACCGGACTGACTACCAACTACTGTCTTACCTTTAAACAAAGATACATCAATATCAACAGCATTAAACTGCTGTTGTAATTTAACATATTCAAAATCTAAATTAAGAGTAGTATCAGCACCAATAACTTTAGAACCATTCATAAAAACATGATCACCAAAATTCTTTATTTGGTTTCTTAAGATACTTTGTTCTGTAGTGAGTTCTCTTGCTTGGACTGGTAATGCGGGTTTATAAAGAACTTGATGATAGTTCTTGGTCTTATCAAAATCATCAAAGTATGGTGATTGATTTAGATTTATAGTAATTTTATTTGACATATCTTCCTATCTCGTTATTTAGAATTCAGCAACAATTTTTATATCTTCTGTTGAATCAGATTGTCTATGAATCGGTGCTCTGAATTCGGTATAAATTATACTTCCACTATCTTCATCTATTTCATTACTATCATAAGTAGTACCTGTTGCAAGAGTCGGTGGAGTAGTATCTCCAGCCGTCGGATTAACAAGTAAATGTACTTTTCTAAAATGATTCCCAACAGGGAAATCATTTCCGTCATTACCTATTAGTCTGATATTCAACATTACAAACGCACCACCTAATTCAACCACTGCATTTGAACCATGTCCACCTTGAGGACCAATTCTTCCTATAATTGATGCAGCCGTACCACCACCACTTGAAATTGTAGTAACCACTGAACGATAACTAGTTCCTTCACTTACCATATCGATTCTAGTAATAGCACCTGTATCAACTCCTGATACCCTTGCAACCGCACCATTGCCATCAGACGATGCAAGCGTCACAGCAGGTGAAACTTCATAAGTACTAACTGCAGTTGGAATATTAACCCAAGCACTATTAACAGTTGCTTCTTTAGTTGTTTGATTATATCCAGTAATAGTTTTAATCTCACCCTCACCAGGCCCTGTCAAAATAAAAACTGCCATATCATTATAATAATCAACTGTAGTAGTATTTGCATTTGTATCTAAAGTAATTGTTGTTGCTGTGCCACCAGCTGCTGTACCATTATTCCATTTATAATTAGCACCACCATTCAGTACATCGATATGTTCTAATGCTCCATCAACTGCAGTTGTTTCAACATCTGCTTGATCTGTACCAACAGCACCGGGCGCATGTACGGGAATCCAATCAGTAGTAATAAATTTCAACACATCTGCTTGCTGTACTTCATACATAAACTTCCATCTATATCCATCAGGTTGTGTATCAATAATATCGGTACTTACTCCAGTAGGTTCTACTGTTGATGGTGTCCCACCATTATTTGAAATACATTTATATACCCGATAAGCTTCAGTGAATACAAAAAAGTTTGTATCAATGATATCATCTTGTAGATGATCATATTCATCATAAGTTTCCCCTGATACCCAATCTACTCTTTTAAGAACATGGGATACATCATTAATACTAACAAGTTTTGAAGCAATCGCTGAATCGTGATGAATGAATGGTGAGACGGATGTATCAATAGGAATAGGAACATTAGTATCAGAGTATGATCCGTCGTCATATTCCCCCGCACTGTTTCCAGACCACGGAGAATTTTTACCAATCATTAAATAGATATTAGCTGTACCAAAACTAGCAATGAAATTGTCCGCGTTAAATTTGCGAAATGTGTTATTGATTATTGCACTCATACTCTATTTCCTCCAACCTTTTCGTTTAATTTGTTATAGTTATTTATAATACTTTTTTAACATGTCAATATATATTTTACGACTTATACGTCTGGTGGTGGTAATTCTGAATTTTCATTACCAATCAAATATTGTGTGATTGTAGCATTAGTAAGATTCCTTGATTTCATACCACGAAACCAAGTATAATCAACTATCCTATCCTTAGCAAAACAACCAATGCCCGTACCTGATTGTAGGCCTACACCAATCACCTGACTAAAGCCACCTTGCTTCTTAAACTTTGATGATTCCAGTCCCCTCTTTAATGGACCCAATCTTAATTGCGTTGTATTTTCTGTTGATCCAGTAAGCTCACCATAGTCATCCTGATAGTCATCATTCTCTGTGATCTCACCATAATTCTCACTTTCAGTAACCTCATCTTTAATTAAAAGCCAATCTTCATAATCACCTAAGGTCAATAGATATTGTATTGCTAAATCTATTTCAAGCGTGAAACATTTAGTAGGAGCAACATAAAAAGAACTTTGTATTGTTAATCCATAATCCTCTTGTTCAGATATAGTCTGTCCTAATAAGCCCCAATCTTCAGGAGGACCATGTCCATCTGGATCTACTGTTTCTAATTCCGTTATTGAACGATAATCTAAATCATCTAAGAATATAAGTACTCTTTCACCCTCACAAGAATCTACTTTCAGATCAATTACAACAGGAGGCGTGATTGTCCCCATATGAAAAATAATAGTATAGTGTCGTCTTTCAGGTATACCCGTAACGCTTAATGTCGTAGCAATATTTGTAAGGAACTGCATATTGCCAAACATAGCAAGACCAGCTGGATGTGCTGTTCTCTTTACAACATCTTTCCATAATGAAATAGGATGACTGGCTGTAATCACATAAGAAAATAATTGATAGTAATAACTATCTTGAATATATTTTGTAGAGGAAAGAAATCCATCATCACCAATAAAAGATTTATTGTGTTCGTTTTCATAACTAGAAACATCTGCAACTGCAGATGCAGTGCCATCACCATACCCAGAAAAATCTAATGTTGGATTAGATGTATAACCATAACCATTATTAACAATCTTTAATGCTTTAACACCACCAATATTTTCACCGACTAATGTTATAGATAAATTAGATCCACTACCACCACCAGACACTGTTGGCAAAGCTATGTAACCGCGACCGGGACTTTCTATTGTAATGGATGTAACTCCTCCTGAGCCATCAACTTCTCTTACTAACAGACTAACAGTTCTTGCATCAATATCCAACGCGTCTGTATTATCAATATTTATTTTATCACCAACAACATATCCGCTGCCACCATTATTAATTGTAACTGATTTAATATAACCAGTAGTTAAATCATCAATAGAAATAAAAGCACCAGCACCAGACGTACCACCACCACTCATAGGAATAACTGTACCTTTCATATAATTATTACCCGTGGAGGTAATAGTAGTATCAGTAACCATTCCACCTAATACAAATGTTAATGTTCCATCAGTGATTGTTTCAAATGGTTGAAAGGTAGCATTAACATTAGAAAGAAAAATAGTGGATACCATGAATGCACCAATATGTTCTCTTACTATTGTCTCAGCAAGTGCTGTAGCACCGGAAGTAACACCAGTAATTTTTTTACCTAACAAATCAAAAACTGCATCAGTCCCACTTGTATCAACTACACGAATAATTCTATTCTTAGTATACTTGCCATCCGATACGCGAAGCATATCTTTGTTAGGATAATAAAAATCTATTTCCTCTTTATAGAGTAATCTAAAAAGAAATTGAAATGCTTTCTCACTACCCTTAGCTCTATAAAAATCTCTAAGATGTTTTAATACGAATGGCTTATTAGCATTAGCAAAAATAGCTTCAGGAAGGTCTTTGCCAAATTGCTTCTTAAAATAATTTAGAAACTCATCAGTTGTTTTATCTAGATTACTATACTTAGTAAGGTTGCCAACAATCTCATAAGGTTTTCCTTGCTCCTCCATGTATTCATAATACGCTTCAAGGAAAGCAATGAAGGTGCCATGGGATTGCTTTACAAAATTAGGTAGTTGACCTTCTACCTTTACACTTATTCTTTCATCCAGTTTAGGATGGATTGGTTGATTAGGAGATACTAAAGCCATATTAGATTGTCTCTGCTACCATATTAATAACAATTGCTTCTGTGTCATTAACATCATAAGTTAATATCTGTTCTCTTAAAGGAGTAATGTCACTATTGTTATATGTTGGTGTTACAGTTATTTTAATATAATCATTACCATCTGTAATAGTGACTGGTCGGAAACTATTCAATATAACCTTTCCTGTAGCATAATCAATAGTTCCATAATCAGTTGAGCCGTCCGGTAAAATAAATAAATCTAACAACTGACTTTCAGTGTCATGTACATCTACAGCATAATGATATTCACCAGTATGTAAAACACCAGTTTCTCTAATATGTACTGAGCCAGTCCAAACCCCACCACTATTTAATTTAACTGCTTTAATATTTCCAATAGTATCATCAACCAAAGTATATGTATATCCATCAGTAGCAATAAAAGAACTACTAATAAGATTCCCATGTTGTAGGGCATTATTAAAATTCAAAGTATATGTGATTGGTGTATCTAATGTTTCAATAGCAATCCTTTGCTGATACCTCATAGTTGTTCTATTATTTCTTATGCTATCATTTGTATTATCAATATCCTGTGACAGCATAGAATATCTAAACTTCTGATCAAATTTTTCTAAATTCGTTTGATGATAATTTTGTATAGAAGTATTAATATTAGTCTTCAATGTAGTTTCATCAGTTAGGTTTGTAACAGGATCATAGTTCACAGTAGTATCTAATAGTAAGTAAATAAATATCGGATCAATAATTATAGGTATAACCGTAACAACATTTGATTGTTTAAGTATACTTTTTTCAATTGCTGCTTTTGCAACATTAGTAAAGACATTATTCCCCGAAGGCTTTACTGCAATAAAAACTTTTCCATATTGAACCGGATCTGCATCCTCACCACCATATGCCGTAATAGATTCAATGTCTGGACGTTGCTCTAAAAGAATAGCTTTATAATCATCCTTCGTAGTTGCCCTGTTCTGTGCTTGATATAATTTTGGAGCTTGAAATTTTAAGGAGGTCGTTGTTTGAATATCAGCACCGCCTGTCGCCTCGGTATTTGTAGTTAAAATATAATCCGCAGATGTTAATGTGGCTACCGAACCAACAGCAGTAAATACACTTGCCTTATTTGCAAGTGTCCCACCAGTAACAATATATTCAATAAAGATAATATTGCCATCCGATAGTTGTTTGCCTACAGCACCATCACCAAATGTAATTTCATATTTTCTTCCTTCTATTTCTTGTAGAAAGAAAACCTTATCCGTTCCCTTGATAGTTGTAACATCAATTGCATTACCATCCGTATAGATATTAGTATCTGTATCAGAATCAGAATTCTGAATAACTACACTAATAGTAGAAGCATCTACATTTATATTTGGAATAATAAACCGCTGAGCAGTATCCCCTGAATCAACCGTATATGATTTATTTAATATCTTTCCTTCTTTAATTTCAACACCCGTTGCCGTATAAGAACCATCACCCGCCCGCGGAACATTTGTAGCTACATTAGTTACAAACGTATAACTTGTTCCATCAATGCTAGTAGTAAATTTTGTATCCTTTGCAATCGTAAGTGACGTTGGTGCACCTGATGGTGTGAATGTAAAATTAAGTTCTGCCGTAGGTGTCTTAACTGATGTTGGGGTTACACCTAAATGCTTTGCATGTGATACAACTGAATCCCTTAAAGAAGAACTATCCATAAACATTTCATTACCAAGCATGTTGGCATAGTATCCAGTATAGTGTGTATTGTAAGCTAACATATCAATCAACACACTCATACCAGAACCTTCAAAATCATAATCTTGAAATTCATCCTGTGCTGATAGATAAGCTTTTAAATTAGATTTGATCTCATCAAATTCTAAGTCAGTTACTTTAATCTTATTTGAAGTTGCCATCCTATCTTAACCTCTCTAAAAATAATTCAATCGTTACGGGACTAGGCGTACTGATCGGTTGAAATTTTATTGTTACATAATAACCATTTTTATCTATGTCTCCCAATACTCTTATATCTATTAATTTAACTCTTGGTTCAAAGTTAGTAAGTACTTGTCTTATCTCAGACTGTAAAACAACAGCAGTAGTAGGAGATACCAATTCAAATAATATACCCGTAATGCCACTTCCAATTTCTGGATGAAATGGTCTTTCATGTGGATTAGTCAATACAAGATTTCTTACAGACCTCTTAATAGCTTCAACATCTCTTTTTAATACTATATCTTTAGTAACAGGATGAGCTATAAAATCTAAATCAAGATCAGCCCAACGTCTAGTATTGGTTGAAAGTGGTTTTGTATATACTGCCATTAGCGTCTCTTCCCTTGTCCTCTATATTTTTTCCAACTTCGTCTCTTATGTTTATTCTTTGGTCTGCTTCTGGTTGGGTGTCTACCAATAGAGGTAACCTTCTTAATTTTATCTTTTTTAATTACTACTTTATATATTGCCATTATTTTTTCAGTTTCTTATCTGCTACCTGTAAAACATAATCAGGTCGTTTGTCTACAAACTTCTTTTCTGTAGATCCCTTTTTCATTGTCAATTCAAACCCCTTACTGGTTAGAATAAACTCATATATCTCCCAGCCTTTTTTCTTCATAGACAAGATAGGTTTCTCATCATCTTTTTGTAACATACCAATCTTAACAGCTGCTTTGAAATTAAAGCTGGGCTTATATGCTTCATTCATTGCTATGCCATGACGAATCCAACCTTCAACCTTTATCCATTGCATAGCTTTTCCTTTACTACCTTGCTGAGCTTTTTTGAAATCTTTCTCATCATCAAAGATGGAAAACTCTTGGTGCTCAACACTATAACCCAGTACCTGTCCTACATCAAGTGCTTTAAGAAATTGCGATGCTTCTTTCTTCGTATTCCTATCCTTAATGTCAGACCACTTCTTGGGTTGTGCTTCCATTAGATTCTTATACGTTTTCATATTCTCTCCCTGTTTAAACATAGATCCTCACTATATATTTATAAGACTTTTCCTATATTTATACCCCATATATTTCTTATAGTTCTGACATCCTGTGATATATCAAAACAAGCAAGATGTATATTCTTCTTCTCTAGAGAAAGACCATAAGCATATCCCATCTCATACTCCGCCAGATCATTTGGTGTAAAACGATACCCCTCTGGATATAGATATCTTACACAAAATTCAAACAACCATTTGACCCAAGGCTTAGTCGTTTCACTATTACCCATAGTGAATCCAATTACCATCGCTTCGTCTTTAACTTCCATACCCCTGTTTAAAAGGATATGGATGATGTCATGGTGATAGAGGTCTATCGCCCCCGTTAAACTGATAGGTGATTTTGGATTTTCTAATAACCATACAAACCAATGAATCCCTGATTGCTTCTTATAAGTCTCTTGATCTCTCCAGCGGTCTATCGCCTTCTGTAAATTCATAGATTCCTCTTCTATTTTTCCCTATATTTATAACATTAACAAAAATTAATTTAAGGATCCTGTAACTCATTGTAAACAAAGGATCTTGCTATATTTTATAACTCATTGTATTATAAGGGGTTACAAAGTATTTTCACTTATCGTTTGTTTTCAATGGGTTACAGTGGCGCTTTTTTGTTGACATATATGTTTAAATAGGTTAAAATATATATATTAACAATGAGAAAACAAGGATATCAAATGACAACATACAAAGACACAGGGATCGAGATTCAAAAGATTCCAGCAAGAAAGACCCGAACCAAACATATTATAAAGGGTCGGACTTCAAAACAATCTGGGTGGAAAGCACCTACACAAGTTCGTTGTTCTTCAATTTATGATTCGGTCTTATATATGAAACCACAGACCGGACAAGATTCAAAATCAACTAACAAGATGGCTCATTCGAGAGAATGGGGACAACAATAATTTTTGGAGCTATATATATAATGAAAGAAAAAAAATTAAATATTGATCATTCAGAGTCAGCGTCGACTCTATCTGATAACTTAAAATATATTAATAATACGGTATCCCATTTGGAGATTAATCGTTTCCAAGGCGTTAAGGACATTATGTTCCAAGTAGTGTGTAAAGCACTAACCATTAACGTGGTTACCGGAAAGAAAGCATTTGTAGTTTGGGCAGTCCAAGAACAGGACAGCATGGAAGAAGCAGTACAGATGGCGAAGGATGAATTACGAAATCGCATCGTTATGGGTGCGCCGGTTCTTCAATATGCAGGACCGGAAGAAGACATTCACAATTTAGTGGAGTACAAATAATGATAGTAGGTATTGATAAAGTTGAAAAGGTTAATAGACACATTTGTAAACCAGATGGGTCAAGCAACCCGAAATGTAATGATGGTGTTTGTCGAGTAAAAGGAATTAACGAACATAGTGAGATATTCACAATCGGATTTGTATGTCAACATCTATGGAGTACGAACAGATATAAATGGCAGCTACGATATCCCAATCACGAATATGTAAAGAGCGGTTCTGTTGGATATCATAAACTGTATGATTCAAAACCGGAAGCAGTTGAAGCGCTGATGGATCATGTCAATGATATTGGAGTTATATAATAATGGTAAGAGAAATTTTGGAAGGGCTATTAGTAATGATGCTATTAGCCATATTGTGTATATTAATGATGGTGATGTAAATGAAACGAAGAGATAAATGGAAACGATTTAATAAAGAACAGATGGATAAAATGGTAGCCACCTATGTCCGTCGTAATAAGTTAGTACCGATTCAGCAACATGAGACAGCAGAAGGTCGAGCCAATTACGATTTGAAAATTACTTATACTGGATATTGGAAAGACGAAGATGGTATGAGGTATCATCGTCAAGAGCTTGAAAAATATTTAACAAGGATGGCAAGATGATTGTATCGAAAGAAACCTTAAATAAAATTAGTGAGGAGAAAGATGTTACCCTCGCGAAGCGACTTTACCATCTCGTAACGAATTGCGATATGTATAAAGTAGATCCGGACAATAACAAATTCTATAAGTGCGGCATTACCGTAGTAATAGAATGGAACAAAAGAACAGAACCACACTATCCGGATTGGGCTCCAGAAAAACCTTTTGAAATCTGGAACTGTGGTTCTGAGGATGATGCAGTAGACTGTTTTGATAATACAAAAGAGGATTGGAGATGACCGTAGCAGAATATGCAAAGACATTCGGTTTAAAACAAATCGACAATAAAGGTGAATGGTTTGAAAATGAGATTGCTATACATCATGCAGATGATATTGCAGCTCATATATTATGGATGGAAGAACAAGAACAGCAGGATAAAATTTTAAAGAGGTATAATTATGAACCGAAATAATGTAACAGACGATATGGTATATACCTATATCTGTCATAACGACTTTATGCGGATTGAAGGAACACAAGAGTTCTACGAGTGTCCGGGTGGACACTCTTGGCATTGGGTGAATATTGTAGAGCTCATCGAAGAGATGAGTGCTCTAGACTTTTATAATCTTTGTTTGCAGACTGAACGTGACGCGGAGATTGATAGAGAAACGAAAGCGCGTCAGGCGAAAGCAAGGAAAGATTTTCCGGTAGGAGACCAACCTTCTTATCCTTATGAGTTGGGAGACCTTCACTAATGAATAAAACATATACTTTAAAAATCCCTCGTTCACAATACGATCGATTAGGATCTGCATTTGAATTGGACGATACTTATTTTAAAGAGTTACTATACGAGACGGATGAAATAATTTTTATTGTATCCGAAGATCAAAGAAAACGATTTGCAGAACATGCAAAGAGAAACAATTCTAATTTGTATTGGATATGCCAAATGTTTCTACCTAGAAATATTAATCAGTTTGAGGTACAGTATGTTTAAAAATTTTATTATCATTATATTAATTATTCTACTGGGTTCCTTGTTATTCAATAACGAGAAGAACGTAGAACTACTTGTTGGCAATATGGCCGACACAAAAAACAAAGTTGTTGATGGTGTGAAGTATCTCAATAAAACTTTCGACAAAGAGTTCGAGGTACATGATGAACCTTTCACCGGCATTAAAGAAGATACATTCTTCGAGGAGAAGTAATGAACAACGATCATTTTAAATTATGGATGGATGATACATTAAGAAGTTTAATACCTGAGGACATGGAAGTTCCTAGGTTACGTTTAAACTTTAGTACATCTAACCTATCTTGGCTGTGTCGTAATCTCCAGATAAATAATAAACAACATCCAGAGATTAAACAAACCATGGCAAAGCTAAATACATTACGAATGAAGTTACTATTTAATAAGGAGAACCAATGGCGAAAAGTCAATTAACAAAAAGAGCAGAGAGTCTCTTTGGTAAGGGTGCCAAGAAAAAAGAGATTCGAGTTTATATGGGACCCGGTCAACTGACCGAGAATGAAATACGAATTCTAAAAGAGAACGGAAGGTTCTTTCGTTGTCCGGATCATATCCCAAACGAAACACATTTTTAAAAGCACCAAACCAGTATCATATCGTTACTGGTAATTTAAAATGGAGAAGCGTATGAACGATGTAGCTACAGACATCTATCCACTGACAGTGGAAGAATACGAGTCAGCAGAGGTTATTGCTGAAGATGTAGAAGTAGAATAACCTTGGAGACCGGCTGTACAGCGACCGGGATAAAGTTAGATGGATGGATCCATTCATCTATTTATAGTAACCAATCATGTTGTGCAGTCGGTTTTCTAAAATTTTTTTGAAGGAGTACCATAATGAAAAAAACTAAATTAGAATTAGCACTTGACAAATGTAATCACACCATGGAACTCGTACGTACCATAGTACCAATTCTTGTTTTAATAATCCAGATCGTAATACTATTTAAAATATGAAAACAAAATGGAAACCTACTAGACATTATATAGTAGTGAATTATACGGATAGCCAGAAAGAACTTATCCAAAAAGAATTTAATACAAGTCCTTATAACTTCTCCGAGCCTCTCAAAGGTTGCACAGAGGGATTGTTTATAAGGGACACTTGCGACTACAAAGATATAGTGAAGCGGATTGATGGTTGCTTTAATTATGAACTGTTGGAAACCTATATAGGAGTCCACGTTATTTTTTTAAAAGGAGAAAAAATGGAGGACATGAATCTAAAAATACTAACTGATATTATCCACGAGGCAGATACCTCCAAGACAGAGATCGCCAAGGATAAATGGAGACTCCAATTATGTAAGATGATTGGGGAGATGAATACACAAATTGAAAAGCAAAACAAAGATATTCAAATGTTAAAGACCATCTTGCTCACCGCAGCAGAACGGATGGAGTATGTTGAAACCTTTCTTGATTCCATGTTTGGTGAGGACAAGGATAAAGAAAAAACTTTACATTAAGGAGTACGCCTATGCAACAATCAGAAAAAGGGTATGGCCATATAGCCAAGGTTGGCCAAGATGGTAAATATACCTACGAACAATATTATCCAGAGAGGAAAAGAGTTATAGTTTCCCAATTGCATGAAGGTACGCATTGGAAAAAATTCTCTGCCCACGCTGAGGTAATAGTGCAGGAAACCATTTGTAACGAATTTGGTTTAACTAAGGGTAAACACACAGAAGGTTATGCACCGGAGTATGATTACCTAATTAATAACAAAAAGGTTGAACAGAAGATATCTCTTAAACAAGGTCTACAGATAGAGTTTAGTACCTATGATGGAAGACCTTCAGGGATTAATTTAACCTCAGCCGACTATCATGTATATGTAACCCCTTGCTGGTCTACAAAGGCAAACAAATTTGTAGGTAAGGTAAGACTATACAAGACTTCAGACTTACTTAAAGTTTTGGGTAAGTTTGATAACTATGATGAAGACTCTAGGTTTGTGAAAGTATTTTCGCCAACGGACAGGAGTCCGGGCTCGAGGGTTCTTTCATTCGAAGAGGAAGACCTTCATCCTAAAACTGGCATTCTCAAAGGTACATTAGGTTCCAAGAATGTTGACATCAATTTACATATGTTAGAAGTTTCCACAATTGTGAAAAGGGGGAAAAGGGTAGGATTCGATTTCAACTTTCCGCAATGGGGAACCTTCAAAAATTATAATTGGTGGTTACAAAAAGAATTAAAGAAACTTTTTTAGGAGAAATTTTTTTAGAGAATTTTTTTTTATAAAGTTTTATAGAGGTCCTCAGGAGAAATTCTGGGGGCCTCTATTTGTCTTCGCGCGAGTAAGCCCACCAAGTATACCCCCCATCATTCCTATTGACTGTTGTTTTGCATAAATTTCTAAACACACTTTATTTCTCCGAGGTACTCTATGGGCCTTGGAAGGGGAACTATTCAGATATTCTCCAAGTGTTTTAGTTGTCCTGGGAGTGTCATGGAGAGTCGCGGTGTCATATAGTATCGACACTCCCGGTATTTTCTCTAAGAATTTCCGAGAAATACTTCAGAGAGTCAGGGCGTGTCACAGAGTGCAACCGTCCCGACAGAGTTTTTTAGAGAAATTTTCAGAGAAAACTTTTGGTGTGAGTCCCTTAGCTCCGCGACAACGGGTGGCATCTAGTGGCTTCAGGTACTCAAAGGTACACTAATGTGGCTAATTGTGGCTAATTGTGGACTGGAATGGCTAATCAAAAAGAATATTTGATTATATAACTTACATATTAAGAAACAACCATGCTAATGCTAATAAAATAACGATACCTATAAATAATCTCATATTATGATCCTCCTAGGGTTGTGTAGTCTACAGCCTCTGATCCTCCTAATTGCTCACAGGCATGGGATTCATCAAAGAGCTTCATTTGTTTGTCTATTTCTTTTAATGGTAATCCTTTTCCTTCTTTATTCTTCCATATATGTTCTATTAATACATGGGTTAAATGGTGTAGTCTATCGTTCTCTTGTTGTAATAATTCAATTTCCTTTGTATCAGAATAGGTAGTTGTCATGGTCTCCTCCGATCAATTACGTTTTCAGTTGGATGACCTAGGTAAGGTCTACCATCAAATATTGTATTCCCATTAGGTCCATCCTTATCAGTCCAATGGAAGAATACTTGTGCTACGTATTCTCCTTCATAGGGTTCTCTCCAGTGTTCATGTTCTCTTCCTTGGTATATTACTCCATCTCCGGATTCTAGATTGAATTTTTCTTCACTTATATAGATTGGCCATGGTTTTTCAGGGCTTTGTCCTAGGCATATGGATAGGGTTACCTCACAGTCTTCTCTATCTATATGTTTTTTTAGGGTATTGCCGTGTTCATACAGGGAAAAATAGGAGTAATTAGGGTTGAGGTTGAGTTGGGTTATCTCTTCTACGATAGGGGTAAAGGTATCTAGGAGGTCTTCCATGATTAGATTGCCATACATGGAGTAGGCGACGGAGGAATGGTCTTTCCTATAGTAACCATATCGCTCTGGGTCGGCTAATACTACGTCTTCTCCCTTGTGTTTTATGGCTAATCGGTAGCGACGATGGCATTTCATTATATGGTCGGTTAATAAGTCTCTTACATCCTTCTCTATCATATTCCTCACTAGGAAGAAATCACATATTTTAGTACCCATTTCCTTCAATTGTCCTGATAAGAACGTTGTATCATGCATGTTTTACCTCGTATAATATAACATTAATAATTTAGTCAATCCCCAGCACATCACAATTATGGCCATTAGTCCTATCGTCGCCCCTAGTAATTGGGCTAATAAGTGTGAGGTAATCATAGATACGTCCTCCAGTTGATCGTATGGTTTGATAATCCAGTTAAGCATTGGTTACTTTCTTGTCTTCCAGTATGACCAAGGTTTTCCTTCAAACGACCATTCTACAGTCTTTGATTTTTCTGTTCTGGTTAGCTTATAGAAAAAATAGGGTACTCCTATGCAATACAATAGAAGAACTAGTAAGAATAGGAACCCTAGTATATCATGTAGCCATGGTATATCTATGATATAGCGACTGACCCTCCAATCAATCATTTAGTGTAATGCTTTAGTGCCTTTATAAGTTTTATCCGCTTATTCTTCGCCAGTTTAAACTTACGGGGCATCCACATAGGGAGTACCCCTTGAGTTATATCTGATATATCACGGATAATTCGTTTCTTTATTATATCGGGTTGATGGTCTATGATAGATAAGTCCATATTCCCGTCTAAAATACCACGAATCATATACTGGATCGGATCCACATTCCGTATAGACCTACCGGAGAATCCGACCTCAGTTATGTAGTTATAGCTATCTAAACCTCGCATGTAGTTAGTATAAGTTTTCACTTAACCACTTCCACTACGCCAGTAGTTAGACCCAATAGAACTGAGAAATAATCCCAGTAATACCATACAGATCCAGCTAGGAATACCCATACTGGCCATAGTGGCCATCCTACAGAATAGGCTCCCGGAACGTAGTTTTTTGGTAACATGCCCATAATACTTCTCCTTTTTTAAGTTGCTTTACCTATTTTCTCCAACATCTCTCCCATACGAGTACATATAATCTTCAATATAGGTATGAGAGCCTTGGGATTATGCTCTATAAATAACGGCGCATCTTCAGGTTTAATAACATATAGATGACAATCAGTATTGGCTTTAACCGTAGCAGTTCTAGGTATATGTTGTAACCATCCTATCTCGCCAAAGATCGAATGTTTCTCTAATATACATAATTGTATATCATTCTTCAGGACTTCAACTTCGCCTGACTCAATGATATAGGCTTCCCTATCGGTATCGCCATCTTTAATAATTGTATCACCCTTCTTATAAAACTTTATCATAATTCACCTCATCCCATAGTCCAGAATGACTCCTTACGAGTAACGGACGTGACTAAATGTACACGATCCTGTTCACCACCATTAAATTGGCTATGATAAAATATAGTATTCGTGTACCATGCTCTACCTATTGGTAGATGTTTGACTTCATCCTCAATAACCATCTTGGCTCCTATATTAGTAACAATAGGTACATGAAGTCGTGGCTCTGGATCTCTATGCCAAGATAAACAATTCCTCGGAACGGATTTAATCAATCGTACCCTACCCAATTGACCATCATATTGTTGACTAACAAATTCTCGTAGGGTATCATAGACTATCCTGAAATAGGTATGATTTATCTCAGGTATAAACGTACAATAATCCCGTTCATCTAATTCCTGTTGACGTATTACCTCTTGGCCATCTACCATAGTTCGGTATATACCACCACTTCCCTCATAGAAACAATCAGGGGCTGATTGACCCTCTCTCTTGGTCAAGCATATCTGATGGTATTTCTTATGTATAGATTCTTTCGGCCATGGAGCAATCTCTTCTACCTGTTTAAGAGCCTCAACCAATTTTAATTCATCGAATATAACCGGTAGTTTTGTAAAGTATTTCAATATAAGAACATCCCCTGTGTTTTATCGTAGTCTACGTCTACATGAATAAACTCACTATGAAGTCCTATTCGGGTAAACTCTCCATCCCTCAATAATCGCTTTACCAATTCTAATCGGGATACCATATCCTCACAATATATATCTGCGGCTAATCCTGTAATATGACTACTAGTATCACTACTACCTATTGCCCTATTATGAGATAAGCAACGAATACCACTCGTGATCTTCATAGGCTTTCCGTAGTATTCACGAACAGTCTCTAATTCATTCACTAATTTCTCACTAATCACTACATCACCATTACCACATCCACATTTGCAATCGAATTCTTCTTTAGTAAAATGCTCGGTTAATTTAGTCATTTTTTTTTACCTGTAGGTCTATTAGGTACTTCTGGATCATCCCAGCGTTCCTCAGACGGTTTAATATATGGTGTTCCTTCTTGATAATTAGGTTCCACATCTTCCCCTGTCCATTGTTCTTTCTCAGTTTGAGCCCATTTATCTAACCAAGGTCCTACAATAGACGTCGGAGAAAACAATATATATGTGAGTATCCCTACTAATACCAATAGTAATGCAACCATGGCAGGTTCCATTACTTTGTTTTGCTCATGGCGGCTAAAGGATTCTCTAATGCTTTAACAATCTTCTTATCTAATTTATTCTGAAGATTCTCTATCTCTGTATCAACCTTAGTCAATTTATCGTCCCACCTTTTAGAGGTTTGTGTGATTAAATCCCTTACTTCATTCTCTGCGTTTCTCATAGCTGATCTAGTCTCTAAGCCATCTTCTCTTGATCGCTTATCAATATTAGCTATCTGATCATGTTGTGAATTAACCTCATTCTTTATATCTGTACGTATATCCCTCGCTGTTTCCTGTGCAGCATTTACAAGTTCCTTTAATGCATTAACCTCAGTATCTAGAACTTTTAATTCTTTGTTTAATTTCGTATCAAATACCTCTAATCGTGTATTAAATCCGGATAGATCAGGTTCTTTGTATTCACTTACCAGTTTTTCCATATCCTCATATCGCTTAAACAATTCAAATCCACCCCATAATCCAGCAACAATTGTACCTATCAATGGAAATATAAGTATCCACTTAGTACCGGATATATGAAGTCCCTTGTATTCTAGTTCAGCCACTTATCATCCCCTTTAATTCTTTAATAGTCTTAATCGCGGATTTATGTACTATACCAAGACCACCAGCTGATTCAAAATCCTTTGTATTCCTTATATGGTCATCAATCAATATATGATTAGGTGCAGCAAACTTCCTCTTATCCCTTCTCTGTACTATATTAACTTTAGAGGGTGATGGTTTACAGTGTTTCTTAACCCATGCTTTCTTCCCCTCCATAACCGCCTTATCATTACGACAAATAGATGGACAAGCCGAGAGTATCTCTATATTATATTGACTTATGTATTTCCATAGAGTCTTTTGATCAGGTAAAGGATCTAATGCTAACCACCATCCCTTAGAAGTACCAGCATCAGTTAATAATACCTTATCTATATCGCCTTGTTCAAACTCTTTCTTTCCTAGATGTCTCGCGATACCACCTAAGAAATTAGTCAATACACCATCCATATCACAAAAAATAGTAATATCATTCTTATTAAGTTTTTTAAATTCTTTAAATGTTATCATATTAACTAAATTTCTTATTAACCCATTTATAAAATACATACAATCCCATTAATAGTATAATATAGATGATACCATCAAACCACGGAATCTCATTTAAAAAATCAGCGGTATCTCCAGTTAACTCAACCATTTTATTAATCCCCATATAATACCTATAATTATAGCTAAAGCTATAGCGGCGAGAATGAATACCGTAGTCATTGCCCCTACGGCTCCCGCAGAATTACCTAATAAAAATGGTATTAATGGTAATAGATATTTTGTCATAGTCTTACTCCATATAATTTAGCCATCCGGTTATAATAAGTTTCGTGTGAGTATGTGATATTTGCCCTCTATGAGTATGTGTCCAATCAGATGGCCATATCATTGTTAATCCTTTTTTTGCTGGTGATGTTATCTTCTGATACATGAATTCTGTACCACCATCAGGTACATCATTTAAATAGGTCATAAAGGCAAAGCATCTTGATTGAGTAGATACACTCTGTCTTTCCATATGCCATTTTTTAAATCCCCCTCCGGGTTCATATTTTTGTATATTTATCCCCTCTGTTATACCATAGTGTGCTAACATTTTTACTCTCTCATACTTATGTTCATATTGTCCAACACACGCAATTAACCATTGCTCATAATCTGCTAATACAGCGAAATGTGCTTCAGTATGGAAAAAAAGATCAGTACTATCCTTTGTGCTTTTATCTACAACTCTAGTATTTACTTGCTCATCTATACCATACGCCATACCCTTAGTATGTCTATCAGAACTATTATTAAAATACGTAATTAAATCATCACAGACAAAATCAGGTATATAACAACCATTTATAAACGATTCATCAGGAAAGTGGTGAAGTTTTAGTACGTTCTGCAATTTGTTCTTCATATGTTTTACCCCCAAACGGATGTTGTGTACCAAAACGACTAGCCATTTCATCATCAACTTCTTTCATACCATATGCATTAGTCGGTATAACAACAGCCTCTGGAAATACATTCTGTTGTATTGCACGTTCTATTCCTCTAAGTGTTCCACCAGCTGATGATGGACAACTACCACACGCACCTTGAAATGAAATAACTACTTCATTACCTTTAACTAAATCCAATTCTAAATCACCCCCATCACTCATAAGGGCAGGTCGTATAGATTTGTCAAACAACACCTCTATTGCTTCATACTTCTCTACATCATTCATTTCTGAATACCCAATAGTTTTTTAATCAATTCAAGCATATATTTTATCCTACTCATAGTACATACACAACAAGATTCTTTATCATAGTTATTCATTATGCAGGCACCAATTCCCTTTCTGCAGCAGCAGCTCTTGCCTCTTTCTCTGCTTTCATTTGTTCTTTCAATCTCAATTTACGATCTTTCTTCTCTACTTTCAACCTATCTATAATCTCTTGTCCCTCATCTGTTACATAGGTTCTAGGTACAAATCTTCCATGAATTTTCTCTGAGTCTTTCATCTCATCCAATCCTTCCATAGATTGTTTACCAATCTCAAGAATACATGGAGTATATAATTGAACAAATGTAGGACCTACTTCCCATGCAATCTCAACAGCATTTCTAATAACTTCTTCTACTCTGTTTGGTTTACTTACAGTCAACATGGTTGCATAGTGACATCCAGCTTCTTTTGCAATTTCAACCAATCGTACTTTCTCAAACTTCTTACCCTTTGGTGCCATCTTTGCAACAAAACCTTTCTGCATTAGACCAGATTCTTGTCCACCAGTATTTGCATATAACTCATTATCGAAACAAATAGTAGTAAATCGTTCTTGACGAAACCATGATTGCATAGTCATATCCAAACCAATGTCAACAGTTGCACCATCACCAG
>UINC01001403.1_pt1 | contig 22214 bp, 20 predicted proteins | sample 5385821 | NCBI WGS metagenome assembly UINC01 (sample SAMEA4666929, study PRJEB26691) | marine metagenome | isolation source: Pacific Ocean | place: Pacific Ocean | collected 2011-10-13 | reverse complement strand
CGGGATCAGACAACATCGATCACCAAGAAGTGCGTGACCAGCTCTATTGGATGTCACCACTGATCATTATCGCTTACATAGTGTGCAGTACTTTTATTGCTTGGGATTTCGGAATGATGCTCATTCCCCATTGGCATAGCACCGTTTTCCCTATCCATTATTGGTTTGGTAATGCCTACGCCGCCACGGCAGCACTGATAGTACTTCCAGTCCTACTGGGCCGATTCTCTTCAAGCGAGTTCCAATTTTCGCCTCAACAAATTCGCTACTTCAGCATGTTGGTTAGTGGTTTTATGTTGCTATGGCTTTATTTTATGTGGGCACAGTTTTTTGTGATGTGGTTTGGGAATCTGCCCCGTGAAACTGATGCCTTGTTTCGGCAAATGTACGGGCACTACGCACCTTTATACTGGACTATGGTAGCCGGGTGTTTTTTCATTCCTTTCGGAAGCTTAATCTTTGCCTATTTTAATCGTTCGATAAGAGCAATGTGCATGCTCGCGCTTTCAATCAATTTGGGTAATTGGATTAATAAATATTTGATGGTGATACCCGTTTACTCGGCTGAAGACCGAATACTAGATCACTTATCCGAGGTAGCCCTCTCGGTTGGGTTGCTGGCTGCTTTTGTAATAGTCGTCGTTTTGTTTGCCAGGCGATTACCTGCCTACTCTTATTGGGAAATAAATCTTAAGCCAAATACGTCTGTAACTGGGGCTCCGCCTACACACGAAGAAGTAGGTAACTACACTTAAATGCAAACCATAGATCTGCGCAAAGTGAGCCTGGGCTTACTGGTTTTTGCGTTGTTTCTCTCGGCCCTTTTTACAAGACTCGGAATTTGGCAATTGGATCGTGCTGAGCAGAAACGAGAGACTCTTGCCGAGTTCGAAAAACGTGCTGACGCCTCTGAACTAGATCTGAATAGGATGTTCGCTATGGACGGCGGATCAATGTGGGGACGGCATGCATCCGTAACCGGTCATTATGTCAGGCCGATAATATTGCTGGATAATCAGATCCGCGAAGGTCGTGCGGGCTATTTCGTTTATACGGCGTTCACGATCAGTGGGCGCGAATTAACCTTATTGGTAAACCGAGGCTGGATTCCTGTAGAAGGAGACCGGAGCCGAATTCCTGAATTCACTAACCCGACTGGGGAGCAGCGGCTCAAGGGGCGATTGAGTCAACCCCCGCAACAGGGCTTAAGACTGACGGACAGCAACCTGATTGAACGCCTATCAGATTCTGTTTGGCGCGCAGGAGGAATAGATTTCAATGCTTTAAGTGCGACGGGCATTGGTGGAGAACTAATACCGATAACGTTACTCCTCGAAGCCTCTGCAGCTGGAGGCTTTGATCGCGTCTGGAAGCCACCAAGTAGCGATGAGGCCAGGCATCTTGGCTATGCATTCCAGTGGTTTGCGTTAGCAGTAACGGTCGTGGTCGTGAGTGTGATAATTTTACTGCGTCGCACCAAAGCAGAAAGCTTATGAGTACCTCAGCAGAAAGCACGAAAACGTCAGCTCGGCTTACAATGTTAGCTTTATTTGCTGTTTTTGCAGCGCCACTCTTGATAGCGTCGCTGTTTGCTTTAGGCCCACTCGATTGGCGGCCTTCAAAAACCGTTAACAGTGGATTGCTATTAGAGCCTCCATTATTATTGAAATCTTTTGGCGTAACAGACCGATCTGGTAAACCTCTTGAAGTTGCGGCGGTTGCTCGAGATTGGTTCGTGGTTGGGTTGCATAATAGCGACTGTATGGATAGTTGCCTGCAATTGATGCAGGCTGCCGCGCGTGTCCAGGTTGCTGTCGGTAGTGACGCGTTCCGAGTTTCTTTGGCCTTGCTAAGCCCAGATGAAAATGCACCGATTCCGTCAGAACAAACTTGGATATTGCCGCCCGATAGTAAATTGGTACCGGAACTGCTTCTCGCATCAGGTGAGACGCAGCTTGACTCCATATTGCTCATCGTCGATTACCGAGGCCATGTTGTACTGATGTACCCTCCTGCAGAGGAGGGGCTTGGTGTGCTTGAAGATTTAAAATGGTTGCTGCGCTCTGCTGCTAGTTAGTCTGATATTGAGTCATCGTGGGGCGATAAAAATCCGGATAAGAGCCGTTGGCATAAAAGTATTATAAGGGTAAGTTCTTCATGCGGTGGCGATGATTCAAGACTGCAATAGGCTGACTCAATTTGAACAAGATGGACAGTAGTAATCATTCATAGGCTCCTCCGTTTGAAGCCTGTCATTAGGACAAACTAGTGTTAGATTTTTTCATCATAATAGTGCTGCTTGGTATATTTGCGAGCTTGGGCAGCGGTCTTTATTTTTTGGTGCGAGACCATGGCAAAACTAATCGAACCGTTATTTCGCTTAGTATTCGGGTAACCTTAGCAATCCTTTTGTTGGTTTTATTGGCGGTGGGGTTCGTAGCTAGATATATGTAACTGTGGACGAGGGTGTCATCAACGCGCGGCGCCAGCTAATTTTTAACATGAAGGAGACCCTTGATTTAATTATAGATTAGGTTCCCACTATCAGTTTTTTGCTTCTTCGCTCAGCTTGAGATTCCGGGCAAGATATGATTGAATTTATGCGCTCAAAATTGTTCAAAACCGATCAGTTTTGATTCGAGTAATCAGTTCGTATTTCGAGCCTCCTCATTTGACCCTTAATACAGATTAGTGATGGAAATAACTTCCAATACAGCCACAAATTGGCGCGACTTTTACGAGATGTGCAAGCCGCGTGTGGTCATGCTGATGATCCTCACGTCTCTTGCCGGGATGTATCTTGCTGTTCCGGGAACGGTCCCAGTCGACGCCTTGATATTCGGTAATATAGGGATTGCACTAGTAGCGGCTTCCGGAGCTGTCGTTAATCACTTGATCGATCGCAAGATCGACGCGGTTATGAAGCGGACTCACAATCGTCCATTAGCGCAAGGCCGGGTCGATGCGAAACGGGCGATTGTATTTGCGATAACAATTGGGGTCGCCGGTATGGCGATTCTGCTCTTGCGAGTCAACCCGCTCTGTGCTTGGCTGACCCTGGCATCCTTTGTCGGTTATGCCTTTATTTACACTGGATATCTGAAGCATGCTACACCACAGAATATCGTTATTGGCGGCCTCTCCGGGGCTATGCCCCCCCTATTAGGTTGGACTGCTGTAACAGGTACTGTTGAGCCCAATGCATTGCTCTTGGTGCTAATTATCTTTGCCTGGACACCTGCCCATTTCTGGGCCTTGGCTATTCATCGTAAGGAAGAATATGCCAAGAGTGGTGTCCCAATGTTGCCAGTGACCCATGGCGAGTTTGTAACCAAGGTACACATCATTGCATACACTGCAATTTTGCTCCTTGTCAGCGTGTTCCCCTATTCCACCGGTATGAGTGGAGCACTGTATTTAAGTAGCGCCCTTGCTCTGGGTTTCGGCTTTATTGGTTGGGCTTATAAGCTAATGTTCAAGCCTACGCCCACGACTGCGATGGATACATTCAAATACTCAAATGTATACCTGGGGCTCCTTTTCATAGCTTTGCTAATAGATCACTACCTGATTTAGATCTCTCCCAGCCGGTGAAACTCACACGTAACGTTAAACTAGGATTGATTGCTTTTGCAGTCTTGAACGTGCTGTTGGTTGTGGTTTTCGTTTCGCTTTATATCCCGCGCGCTGGGTCAGAGCAGGCAAGCGCGATAAGAGAGCTTGGTGTAATTATTTATCCTGAGCCCAAGCCGATTGAGCCCTTCAGACTACTGGACCAAAGAGGAGAACCGTTTACTCCCACCCGATTAATGGGCCAATGGTCACTAGTGTTTTTTGGGTTCACCGCCTGTCCTGACGTATGTCCACTGACAATGGGTGAGCTAAAACAATTCTATGAAAAGCTGGAAGGCACCAATTCGCCACATTTGCCACAGGTTGTATTAGTTACCACAGATCCTGACAGAGATGATCTGGAAAGCATGTCTAACTATGTAGGCAATTTTCACGAGGACTTCTTGGGGCTAAGCGGAGATGCAACAATGTTGTCATCACTCGCAGCCCAAATGTATGTGGCCCATAAACGCACAGAGGCGCCCGGGCATGATAATCACCCAGCTGGCGAGATGGCAGCCAACGATTATCTAATTGAGCACAGCTGGCACATTTCTATAATCAATCCGCAAGCAGAGCTATATGCCGTTATTCAACCGCCACATCGTGACGGTGACCTAGTAAGCGCCTTTCAAATTCTAACTAACGATTAGGTTTTGTGTGCCGCTGGCAGGAAAAAGATGGCCAGAAACACAAAGCCCGCAATTGCAATCTGTGGCGAATTGGTGCTTTTCAGCTGCCTTTATTAAACTAGGGTAATGAAACGAACTTAGGAGCAACAAGTTTTTGTCAGCATCTGACCCGAATGAACTCGTGCTCGTAGACGGTTCCTCATATTTGTACAGGGCCTTCCATGCTCTGCCGCCGCTGGTTACCAGTCGAGGTCAACCTACCGGCGCGGTGAAAGGTGTTATCAATATGATTAGAGCCCTTATGAAGAGCTGCGGTCACGGTAATATAGCGATCGTTTTCGACGCCAAGGGAAAGACCTTTCGCAACGAAATCTTTAAGGAATATAAGGCGCATCGCCCGCCCATGCCGGAGGATCTTAGGAGCCAGATCAAACCAATACATAACATAATCAGCGCTATGGGATTGCCTTTATTGGTTATCGAGGGAGTAGAAGCTGACGATGTAATAGGCACCCTTTCACGACAAGCCACTGACGAGGGCATCAATACTCTTATCTCAACTGGTGATAAAGACTTGGCACAGCTGGTTAACCAGCGCGTTACTTTGATTAATACCATGACCAACGAAATATTAGACCCCGATGGAGTGGTTAAAAAATTTGGTGTAGAGCCATGTCGAATTGTGGACTACTTGGCGCTTATGGGGGACAAATCCGATAACATTCCAGGGGTGCCGGGAGTGGGACCCAAGACTGCACTGAAATGGTTGCAAGAATACGATTCCATGGAAGGCATTATTGAGAACGCTGAGGAAATTGGCGGGAAGGTAGGCGAACGGTTGCGTGATAATCTCGGGCTGCTGCGGCTTTCTTATGAGTTAGCCACTATAAAATTGGATGTTGAACTTAATATAAGCCTTCGAAATTTGACCAAGAAGGAGGATAACAAACAGGCACTCTGCGATATTTTCACGCAAATGGAGTTCAAGACCTGGATCAAAGAACTTGAGGAAGGGGGGACACATGGCTCCTTATACGCAGGAGTGGAATCTGACTCGGACAAGAGTAATTCAGCAGATACCGCAATTTTGAAGCCAAAAGAAATTGAATACCGCTCTATCCTTTCCAAAGAAGATTTTCAGGGCTTGATAGATAAGCTCAGTGGCCTTGAAAAATTTAGCATTAGCGTCGATTCTAGAGAAACGCACTTTATGGACGCTACTATACTGGGTATAGCTATTAGTGCAGAAGCTGGCAAGGCTTGTTATGTACCACTTGGTCATGACTATTCAAGTTGCCCGGAGCAATTGCCCGCCGAGTACGTGCTGCAGTCTCTGAAACCGATTATTGAGAATCCGTCCATTATTAAAATGGGGTATGACCTAAAATATATCCTGCACTTGTTCCAGAACTACGACATACTGCTCCAACCCACAAAGTCGGATTTACTGCTGACTTCTTATGTTTTGAATTCTGTGGCAGTGAAACATTCGCTTCCTGATATCGCAAATTACTACCTCGATATCTCTGCAGTGAAATTGGAAGACCTTATTGGCAAAGGCAAAAACAAGCTTGCTTTGCATGAAGTAGCTATCGACGACTATGCGAATTACGCGGCTGAAAAGGCAGACCTCGTTCTCAGGCTCTCTACCTACTTGGAGCAAAAGTTGGATGGTGAAGGGCGCCTCGCAGGGGTTTACAAGTACTACGAGTTACCATTGGTGGAAGTACTGCATTCGATAGAAAGAAGCGGTGTTCGGATTGACAAAAAAGTATTGGAAAAGCAAGGTGAGGAATTGGCGAAGAAGCTTAATGAACTTGAAAAAACCGTATACGATATGGCAGGCGAGGTGTTCAATCTAAGCTCACCCAAACAACTACAGGGTATCTTGTATCAAAAGCTGAAACTTCCAATATTAAAGAAAACGCCGACCGGACAACCATCGACCGCCGAACCAGTACTCCACGAATTGGCAGAAGAGTACGAGCTTCCGCGGTTGGTTCTAGAACATCGCTCACTGAACAAGTTGAAGTCTACCTACACCGACAAGCTTCCCTTAGAGGTCAATGAGAAAACCGGCCGTATTCATTCCACCTTTCAGCAAGCCGTCACCGCTACTGGCCGACTTTCTTCTACTGATCCAAATCTACAAAATATTCCAATCAGAACATCCGAGGGACGGCGGGTAAGACAAGCGTTTGTTTCGGATTCAGGTTATAAACTTCTGGCGGCAGATTACTCTCAGGTTGAGCTTCGGATAATGGCGCATCTGTCACGGGACAGAGGCCTATTAACCGCTTTCTCCAGTGATGAAGACATTCATCGGGCCACAGCATCAGATGTTTTCAACATTCCGCTTGAAGAAGTGAATTTGCAACAAAGGCGAAGTGCGAAAGCAATTAATTTTGGATTGATTTATGGCATGTCTGCTTTCGGGTTGGCCAAGCAACTCAATGTCAGCCTGAGCGACGCACAACATTATGTGGATCGCTACTTCCAAAAATACCCTGGCGTTAAAACGTACATGGAAGAGACACAGTCACTGGCTGACGAGAAAGGCTACGTGGAAACAATATTTGGTCGACGACTTTATCTGCCTGATATCCGCGCTGGCAATGCAATCGTAAGAAAGGCGGCTCAGCGGGCGGCAATTAATGCGCCTATGCAAGGGAGTGCCGCCGACATAATCAAGCGGGCTATGATTGATATTGATCACTGGCTGGCATTGGATGAGCTGGATGCGCGGATGCTCTTACAGGTGCACGACGAACTTGTATTTGAAGTATTGGAAGATGATCTTGATCTTTTGGCAGAAGGTGTAAAGTTCCGCATGATAACAGCGGCGTCTCTGGATGTGCCGCTTGTGGTTGACATCGGTGTTGGAGATAACTGGGATCAGGCCCACTGAGGTTATTGGGCAGCGGGTATCTCTTTCTAATTATGCCAACCAACGGGTCAGGACCTTTCTTACTGGATCAACGCCGATATTTCTTAACGCAGAGAATAATTGAACGCTGACATTATCAAAAGCGGTTAATTCTTTTTCGACCTTTAGGAGCGTTTTCTGGGTGGCGCCGCGTTTCAACTTATCCGCTTTGGTCAAGAGCAGATGCAAAGGCAGGTTGGCCTGTGCGGCCCACTCGATCATCATGCGGTCGAATTTTTTAAGCGGGTGGCGGATATCGCTTAGCAATATTAATCCCACCAATGCTTTTCGTCGTCGGAGATATTTTTCCAGCTCGAACTGCCACTTATCTCTTCTTTCCAGTGGAACTTTTGCATAGCCATACCCAGGCAGGTCAACCAGGTATTTGCCTTCTTCAATAAAGAAGAAATTAATTAACTGGGTTCGCCCGGGGGTCTTGCTTGTGCGTGCTAGTTGGGGAAGGCCAGTAATGACGTTGACAGCACTGGACTTGCCTGCATTAGAGCGTCCAGCGAGCGCCACCTCGGCGGAGCTATCCGCAGGACAATCCTCTAAGGTGGCGGCGCTGGTTTGAAAACAAGTTTGATCAAATTTCATAGGTATGGGTCTAAGCGTGCCGGTTATTTGCCGGCTGCTTATCTCCTTTGATTTTTCACGGGCCTAGATAGAGTCACCGGCGGAATTAGGCTATAATCCGCGACCGCTATTTTGCGGGGCTTCGCTGAATAAGGATAGCCCCAAGAGCACCGAAAAGAGTCACTAGAAGCTTCATCGTCTTGAATTTTAGAATCTGAACTAACGCTGGGAATTTTCATGAAGAAAGTCGTCATCGTCATTGTATCGGTATTTATCGGAAACGCTTCGGTACAGTTGGCCCTTGCACAGGGCGATGCAGCTGTAGGTCGGTCTAAAGCGGCCCTTTGCGCGACCTGTCATGGCGCTGAAGGCAACAGCGAGCTCCCGATGAACCCAAAGCTAGCCGGTCAAAACGCTACTTATATAACCAAGCAGCTAATGGATTACAAGTCTGGTGTCCGTTCTAACCAGACTATGTCTGCAATGGTATTGAATCTGTCAGAACAAGATATGCTGGACATTTCTGCTTGGTATTCATCACAGCAGGTAACTTTGCAGGGGGCCGACCCCAAATTCGTAGAATTGGGAGAATCACTGTACCGTGCAGGGAATAAGGAGTTAGCCGTTGCAGCGTGTTCCGCTTGTCATTCGCCAACGGGGCGAGGCAATGCGCCGGCAGGTTTTCCTTCCTTGGGAGGCCAGCACGCTGAATATACCCTGCAGCAACTTAAGGATTTCCGTGCTGGTGTGCGCCAGAATGATGAAAGCTCCATGATGCGTATCATAGTCGAGCGCCTTACGGACCGTGAACTGGAAGCTTTGGCCAGTTATGTCTCGGGTCTTCATTAAACGGCATGCTAGCTACAAGACGTTTATCGCCAGGAAGCTCTATACGACGGCGAATATGATGGCAAGAGGGGAAATGCTGTGATAACGTTTTTCCAAGATGACTCTCGGATCATGATGGTGAATGGGAGGACCAGACGCGGAAAGAGAAGGAGCAACGCGTTGCAATCGGATTAATATTGCAAGAGGAATTATAGAAATGACTAAAAGAAGAATGTTCACACCCACACTGCAGGTATTGGCACTAGTTTTCTTGTTGCCTCTGGCCTTCTCAAGTTACGGACAAATTGAGCGGTATGTGGCTGGCACTCACTATACCGAGCTAAGTGTTCCGGTAAATACCAATGATTCCTCCAAGATTGAGGTAATCGAAGCATTCTGGTATGGCTGTACTCACTGCTTCAGCTTCGAGCCGCTTATTAACGATTGGGCGAGTAAATTGCCTGACGACGTCGATTTCAAGCTGTTCCCGGCCATGTGGAATGGGCTCATGAAGATTCATGGGCAGATCTATTATGCAGCTGAAGCGCTGGATGCTGTCAATCTTCTGCATGAGCATGTTTTTGCTGCTATTAACATCCAAGGTAATCGCCTTCAGAACGAACGGCAGATCGGCGCCCTATTTGCAGAACATGGTATCGGCCAAGAAGATTTTGAACGTGCTTTCAATTCTTTTTCAGTGCGCACCAAGGTCAACCAAGCCGAAAAGCGTATGCAAGACTACCAGATTCGTAGCACACCAAACATGGTAGTCAATGGCAAATACCTGATCGCGACTGGTCAGGCTGTAACGACCCAGCAAGAAATGTTGGAAGTCGTGAATTTCCTAGTAGAAAAAGAACGTCAAGCTATGCGTAGCTCAGGCGATTAAGTGGATTAAAAGCTGATAATGCCGGGCCGTACCCCCGGCATCATTTGTTGGGTCCGCTCCTCTAATTTAATTCCCTGTTCCTCTTATCTCTTCTCTTTGTCCTTGGTTTTGCGAGGATTAAACGTCGTGGAGCGCAACACTCATGACGGACACTGTGAGAAGTATGGCCAACTCCTAAAATCGTGGTGGTTAATAGTCGCCCAGATAAAACTATTTTGGTATTAATTCAGTCCTATAGCTGAGTTTTAATATTTTATTCAGCGACTTAGCTGTTTTATTCTCAATTTTTGATACAAGACAATCGGGGCTGGTGTTCACCGAAATTGCCGAGAGCGCGAAACTTCTGGAATGAGAGCTTTCTGCTGATCAGTTATGACACAATATCAACAACAGTTAATGGACTATCTGCCACCTACAATGCGCAATTTATTGAAGGGTGGTTCCAGAGGTGAATTACTGAAAAAGGTCAATGCTACGTTGCTAGTGTTTGATCAATGCATAGCCCATGTTGAGTCAGGGCGGAGCACCCAGTTTCGGGAAAACACTGAATACCTTGACCCTAGTCAACTGGCCGTTGCCTGCAAATCCCTTTTGTCTGAACAACAGAAAGAGCCTTCAGTGCTGTTGCTGCTTCCTCCGGATGAATTTGTCGCTACTCGGCAAGCCATGCCGGGCATCGGTAAAGACAATCTTGTATCGGCCATGAAGTTACAATCGGAAAACGTGCTACCCACTTTCACTGATTCGGTTGCTCTGGCTGTAAATCCCAAATCTGCGGACGAGGGAGTCGAGCATACGGCCCTCTGGGTAACTAATGAGCGGCTGATGGAATTGTTCGATGCGTTCCAGCGACAGGATATTTTCCTCGTAGCGATTAAACCGAGAGTATTGAATATAGAGGACAGCTCGACCGACTGTTTTATTGACGAAGATCAGAACTGTGTAACAGCGGTAAATGTCATTGATGGCGTCATCTCGAATTGGTTGCATGTAAATAAATTAGATTTCGAGGACGAGCCTTATGTCCAGCAGTGGCAGCAGAAAGTTGTTGAGAACAACGCCCTACTGAAATCTGAATACACGTCATCTGAAGCCTATCTTTCTGGGAGTAATAATCATAGCAACGAGGTTTATACATTTTTCCCATCGGGAGCCTTAAGCGCACGCCATAGAGTAGAGAGGGGTCGCAATATGCTTATTGGCCTTGCCATTATCGCTATCCTGATATTGCTATCAGTGATTCCATTTATTGGTCAGTCTATTGAGCTCACCGGCCTGGTTGCTTCACTGGAAGCACAAAGAGATCTTTCTGGCGGGGCAAGGCAGGATCAAGCAGTTGCCATTAATTTTGAGAATGAATGGGGCCCCATCAACGATTTCCCACTTCAACAAATTCGTGAATCAATGTTTACCTTGCAAAGTGTGCTTAGCCCCGATCGGCTTTCATCATTGGAAATTTCAGAAGGACTTGTTCGAATTCAGGGCATTAGCCAGGACCCCCAGGCATTACTGGAACGATTAGAGCAGAACCCTATGTTTGCTGAAGTTGCTTTTTCGAGGGCGACCAACAACAACCGTTACTACATCGACTTGAGACTAAGCACGGTTAATTTTGAAGCCTACATGGTGCGTTATTTTCCAGACGAATAGGTAAAGTAAAGAGGAATCTCAAGCAGTGCAAATTTCGAAAAGAGAAAAATATATATTGTTACTTGGTGGCCTTGTTCTATTGCTTTTTGTGGGTGCAAGCGTCTCCCCTGCGATTCGTACGCTTTATGACGACCGGGAGGGGGATATTGAGCGTGTCCGGTTGGATATCGAAAGAGAACGGCGACTGATTGACAATACTGCGTCCTGGCGAGAACGGCGATTAGAAGCTGAAGCCATAGCAAGCAATCTCGAATTGCAAACTTTTAGTGGGGGCACGATTCCGATTATCGAGGCAAACATTCAGCGGGCACTGTCCCAACATGCACGAGACTCACAAATCACTGTTAATTCTACAAGGCTCGCAGAACGGTTGGAAACCCGCGGATGGTTGTTGATTAGCCAGGAGATGTCGTTTCGCACACTGGATGACGGCAACACTGTCAGGTTTTTGCAATTATTGGAAGAATCCGCTCCACGACTCTGGGTGCGTGAATTTAGTCTGAACAGGTCGCGTAACCAGTACACTGGTTCGATTACCGTCGTTGGGTTTGCCCCGAACCTGAATAACGGAACGCAAAGAACTGAAATTAATTTATAGGAATTTAAAACGGTAGTCACAGAGTGTCATTTCAACCTATAACCTTGCCAGTCTTCAGCCAGCTGCTTGAACCGCAAGGAATTGCGCCGGCTCAGGATTTTGAAGAAACCGGAAACCTGGTGTGTAGCCAAATGCTACCGATTGAGGCTCGTGCCAAGATTCGCTATATCACGAATGAGCTAGTTCGGTTTACTGCCGCTAGCGATGAAGAAGTACGACGGTTGATGAAGCACTGGAGAGCTGAGCTTTCGCCCGAAATCGGAAACACTGAGGAAGAGATTTTCGTTTCCGGGTTTGAAGATGATGAAAAGCTTAAAGACCTTGCTTCCGAAGCACCAATTATACGCCTGGTAAACCACCTTTTTGCCCGAGCATTGGATCTTAATGCCAGTGATATTCATTTTGAGCCTAACGAATCTTATCTGGACATACGTTGCCGGGTTGACGGAATCATGACACGAATCGAACGTTTACCCATAAAAATCCATACTGGCGTGGCTTCGCGTCTTAAATTGATGGCGAAGTTGGACATCGGGGAGAAGCGGCTGCCGCAAGACGGAAGAATCGACTACCAGTTTGGCAACAAACATCTAGACATGCGTGTTTCTACACTACCCGGTGTGCATGGCGAATCGGTAGTACTGCGTATTCTCGATAGGAGTGATACGGAAGTTGATTTACAACAACTGGGCATGCCGGAGCAGGTGCTTCAAAGCTACCAGAAAATTATTACACAACCCCACGGCATGATACTGATTACTGGTCCTACCGGTAGCGGTAAAACAACTACTCTTTATGCAACACTGGAAAAGATTAACAACGAAAAACAGAAAATTATCACCGTTGAGGACCCGGTGGAATATCAGCTTGAAGGGGTCACGCAGATACAAGCTAACGCCAGTATCGGCCTTAGTTTTGCTGCGGGCCTAAGATCAATTGTTAGGCAGGATCCTGATATATTGATGGTAGGTGAGATACGTGACCATGAGACGGCTGAAATTGCCATTGAATCAGCGCTCACCGGGCACCTGGTATTTTCAACGCTGCACACAAATGACGCTGCCGGCGCGGTTACTCGCTTGCAGGACATGGGCGTTGAAGGGTACCTCATAAGCTCAAGTTTGTTGGCCATTCAGGCCCAGCGTCTTGTGCGAAGAGTATGTACGGACTGTTCGAATAACTACGAGCTAAGCCCTGATGAAGTAATAGTTCTGGAAACTAGTAAAGATGATTGCCCTTCGATCAGGCGCGGGTCGGGATGCGAAAAATGCGGGAACACGGGCTACCGCGGCCGCGTGGGCCTGTACGAATTATTGCGAATGAGCGATTCCATACGCCATCACATTGCATCGGGAGCAGATGCCAATGTGATCAGGGAGCAGGCGATTAGTGAGGGCATGGAAACTCTGCGCCAAGATGCTATAGAGAAATTAAAAGCTGGATTAACTACACCAGAGGAAGTGGTTAGGGTGACCAGAGCAATATGAGCGCTTTGTATTTCAAATATCAGGCTTTCGACACCGAGGGCAAGGTTCAAACTGGCCAGCTTAATGCTGAGTCTGAACGGGAAGCTATCAGGATACTGCAAGGAAAAAAACTAACGCCTGTTAAAGTGCAGGAAATCAAACCGGCTTTCGGGCGTGGACGCAACAAAAAAATTAGTCACGCAGATATTCTCGATTTTACTAATGGGCTGTGCACGTTGGTAGATGCTCGTGTACCTATCGATAAGGCATTACGGTTATTAGATGGTGTGACAGAAAGTTCATCAATGCGTGAGCTAGTGCTGAATCTACTTAGAGACGTAAAGGAAGGAAAAAGCCTAGCGGAGGCGATGGAAAACTATCCCCACGTATTTTCGAGGATGTATGTAAACATTGTAAGAGCCGGCGAAGAGGGCGGAATCTTGCATGAGCTTCTTCCTGACCTGACTGATTTCCTGGAGACCAGCGCCAAGACTAGACAGGCTGTCATATCTGCGATGATCTATCCAGTGGTGTTGTTAGTGACTGGCATCATCTCAGTGTTTCTATTGTTGATCTTCGTTGTACCGCAGTTTGCCGTTATGTTTGAGGATGTCGGCACTGAAATTCCATCATCTGCTGTCTTCTTGTTGTCACTGAGTAACTTTGTGCAAAACTATGGTTATCTATTCGTTATAGCAGCCGTAATATGTATTTTATTGTGGAAACGTCTCGACCGAGACCCTCAGACGAAGCTACAAAAAGATGGATTCCTATTATCTCTTCCCCTGGTTGGTACACTAATTCTTTATCGGGAATGTGCGGTTTTTGCGAGGACACTTGGAGCATTAATGGGGGCAGGCATCCCATTGATCCGGGCGCTACGCATATCTCGTGAAGTTGTTGCGAACTCGGTTTTAACCAGCCATTTGCTAAAAGTAGAAGAGGATGTCCGAGGGGGAAGTGGATTGGGAATTTCACTAGAGAGAACCAACCAGTTTCCTACACTGTTGCACCAGTTAGTTGCTGTTGGTGAAGAATCTGGGCGAACTTCAGATATTCTTCTGAAAACTGCCGCAACCTTCGATACCTATGTGCGTAACCAGATGTCCGCTTTGGTGTCGGCCTTGCAACCCGCTCTTATTATTTTTTTGGCCATCGCCGTCGGTGGCATAACTATTACTATGCTATCTGCAGTGTTCAGTATGAATGCTGTGGAGTTCTAGTCGAACAGGGAGATTATCGTGAAACCCCCACACAGAAGTTCAATCGATCCAGGAAAGGGCAAAGAAGTAACATCTCGGACGCTAGTGGCAGGCGGCGAAATTATTCTGTTTGCCTTTTTTACTATAGCATTACCTGCCTGTTCGGTGCTGGAAGCACAACCTAGCCCGGCCAACCAACAAACCTCAGGTCAGGCTGTCGTTTCTACGCAACAAGCTGTAGCGAACAACCAGGCTGAGATTGCGACATTGACGGGAGTCAACGGTGTCGATCAACAGGCCATTATCGAAGAGATAAACAGAGACGGCCAACGTACCAGTTATCCAGGGTTCAGTGCGGAAGTCCCCGCTCCAGTAGTTGCCGAGGAAGTCGACATTGTCGAGTTTAACTACGAGCAAGCTGACTTGCGATTGGTTCTTGAAGAACTTGCTGATGCTTTGGATATTACGATCCTCATCGATCCCAGCATAGACAACCGGGTTAGTATTCGGACTTCTGAAGAACGACCGTTGCAAGAGAATGATATCTGGCCACTGATGCGTCTTCTTACCCGCGATGCTGGCATTATGTTAGAACGAGTCGGTGATGTTTATAATGCACGGCGATTGCCATCGAACCTGCCGGCCGACATTGTCACACCTGACACACTAGGAGATGTCACCTCTGCGCGAATTGCGCAAGTTACACCACTCACTTACGTTTCATCCGAAGCGGTTATCCAGGTAATTGCACCAATGCTGGAGCCAGATGGGGCAATCAGTCAGCTGGGTAGTAGCAACCTCCTGGTTATCTCCGGTTCGGAGTTCCAATTGCAGCGGGTCAATCAGCTATTGATGCTGATTGATGCGGATCCGTTTGCGAACCAAGGGATGCATCTTTATCAGCTAAGCAATGCTAATGCGATTGAAGTGGCTACAGAGCTTGCTGAAATCCTGTTATTGATCGAGGGTCCCAATCCCGCTTACCAGGTGCGTGGTATTGAGCGAATAAATTCTATATTAGTGACTGCGCCTGCATCGCGTGGATTTGATGATGTTAGCCGCTGGATGCAAATCCTCGACGCTGACAGCCAGCAGCAGGTTGAACAGCTTTTCATGTACAGGGTTAAACACCTGGCAGCGTTAGAGCTGGCAGAAACTCTGTCGACGGTCTTTGAAGAAGAAGATGAGCCGGTAGTCGGCCTTGCCGGTGTTACAGACGGCTTTGGCAGAGGCCCACAGTTTGGTGTGACAGGAGAGGCTGACGAAAGCCAATCTGGAGCGAGCCAGGAACTGGCATCTCAATCCGGCATAATGCCCACAGCCTTTGGAACGAACGCCGCCGTGTCTGCCAATCTTTCGGTGAAGATAGTTGCAGACGAAACAACCAACAGCTTGCTCATTCGCAGCAGTGCCAGAGACTATCGTCAGTTGTTAACAACAATCAGCCAACTCGATGTGGTTCCGCTACAGGTGATGGTGAATGCAGTGATAGCGCAGATCACTTTGACCGAAGATACTCGCTTCGGTGTGGACTGGAGCCGCATTGCCAACGATGCAGTGCTCGATCCGATTTCCACCACGACCAGCACCAACTTCTCACCGAATATTGGTGGCTTAATGTTTACCAAGGGCTTTCTTGATGGCTCGGCACGGGTCGAGGCAACTCTGGAAGCGATCGCCGTGGATAATGATGTGCGATTGTTGGCTCGCCCTTCTCTAACTGTAAGTAATAACCAGGAAGGCGAGATTCAGATAGGCGCTGAAGTACCAGTAGAAGCTGGGGAGTCCATCAGCGCAGGAGGTCTGTCGACAACCAACATCCAGTACCGCCCTACAGGCATCGAACTCTACATCACGCCTCAGATCAACGATGACGGTGTGGTTAATCTAACCATTAGGCAGGTACTTTCCTCAGTAGATAGCAGCGCCGCGGGCGTTAATAACAACCCGGTTTTCAATAACCAAGAAATCAGCACTACAGTAGTGGTTCGCAATGGTGAAAACATTGTACTGGGGGGGTTGATTCAAACAGACAATGAACGACTCAATACTGGTGTGCCGGGCTTAAACAGATTGCCGGTGGTGGGTAATCTGTTTTCCTATCAACGCGACAGTATCGAGCGACGTGAACTGTTTATCGTGTTGCGCCCGGAAATCATCAACCTCAATGCGGAGGGGGGTGTACAATATTCCGATATCCTGGATCGTTTCGAACTGGCATCGGAGCTTCTCGAGAATCTCAATATTCAGTAGGCGCCGGGCATAATTGGCGCAAAGGCAAAGGCACTATGAACCATACTAAACGAACTATTGGACAACTCACTAAAAGAATGCGTTTCACGGCCCAGTCCGGGTTTACGCTAATCGAGATCCTGGTTGTGATGGCAATAATTGCTATGCTGGCAGTTATGGTGGCGCCGAATATTTTCAACCAACAGGCCGGTGCCCAGCGAGATGCTGCTATATCACAGATTTCCTCATTACAGGCAGCTCTGGATATGTACCGTTTAGACGTGGGGGAGTATCCGGATAGCCTGGAAGGGCTGGTTGAAAACGATACTGGACGAGCTTCCTGGAATGGGCCTTACCTTCGCGGCGCCTTACCTGCAGATCCCTGGGGAAATGACTATCTGTACGACTCTGCTGGGGGCCGAGATTTTACCTTGATCTCGTATGGTTCAGATGGTGAGCAGGGCGGCGAAGATGATGACGCCGATATCGGTCTTTAATCGGGCTAAAACCCAAAAACGCCAAATCTCTTCAGCGGGTTTTACCCTGTTGGAACTGGTATTGGTGCTCAGCATAATTGCTATGGCCAGTATCTTAGTGTTACCCACTGTTGGCAGCCTAGAAGGGCGCACATTCAGCGCTCAAGTGCGTGCGGCCAGCTCACTGCTCAATTATGCTCGGCGCACAGCCGTTGTAACCGGTCAGCCCAGTACCGCCAGTTTCTACCCAATACTAGACGAAGAAGAGGATGATGCTAATACGCGGCGCAGCAGTGTCGGTACCTGGCAAAGCAACGGCGCTAACCTGCATTTTAGAGATAGCACTGACCGTGAGTCGGAAATACAGGAGCTGATTGAAATTACTTTTTATCCTGAAGGTGGCAGTACTGGTGGAACTCTGCTACTGGAGCAGGGGGCACAACTGGTGAGTATCAAAATCGACCCATTTACCGGGCGGGTGGTCACGAAATATGAAGAAGACTAACTCACCATTGCGATACAAGAGCGATAGTCAGTCCGGTTTCACCCTTCTGGAAGTGATTGTCGCGCTGGCCATAACAGGTTTCGTGTTGGGCGGTCTTTTTTCTCTGGTTGGGGGCAGTAAGCAGTTGGGTTGGCGCTCCGCAGAAAGCCTGTTGAGAGCGACACGCTTGCGTGCGGCGACAAATTTTGCGCTATTGGAGAATGAGTATCGAAACGTGGAATTAATCCTTGAAGACGATTCCTTCCAAATTGTGCCCAAGGACATTCTCGAAGAACCAGAACGTAAGACCCAGCCCAGCATATTTACACTCCAGGCATTCGAGATCGTCGATGATGAACGAGATGAAGTCATCACTGGAAGCCGCTGGGTTCAGCTCGATCTTCCGCAGTGAGATTAAACCAATGAAGAAGAGCCAGAAAGAAAGTGGATTCACGTTGATCGAAATCATTCTAGCTCTTGGTTTAACTGCCATGCTGTTGGGGTTGTTGAGTACTAGTGTGTTTATCGTCGCGGAGGACTGGAATCGAAACTCCGACGTACTGGACGATAGTCTTGATGACGCCTTGGCAATTCTTCAAATAGATCGATCTCTGCATGGAGCTTTCCCACATAGTTTTACCAACGAAGAAACCCTGTCCCGGCAGATTTACTTTACCGGTCAAGACGATTACCTGAGTTGGGTCTCTACGGTTTCACCTCAACGCACTGCTGGCTTAACTACCTGGGAGCTTTACTCGGCAGATGAGGAAGGGGTTTTTCTAACCATGGTGCCTGCCTACAGTGATGATCCGACGGAACGATTACTGGAGGCTGAACCTATCCTGCTGTTTGAGGATTACACGGCAGAGTTCAATTATCTCTACGAAGACCTCGACGAAACTAAAGTATGGACCGATGAATGGGAAGGCCAGGAGCTGTTGAGTTTACCGTTGGCTGTTCACATTCGTTTCGAACCCATTGAAGAAGAGAAGGAAGTACTGGAAGTGTTGGCACGCATTCGTAACAACGAACATCGTAGTATCCAAGCCAATGTTGCGGAGCAGATCAGCTTATGAAACGACAGCGTGGCGCAGTCATTATAATTGTTCTATGGACATCGGTACTACTGACCGTTCTGGTAACTGCCATGGCGAGCAAAGTTCGGTTGTCTGCTAAAACGGTAGTGAATAACCAGGATGTCAGCATCCAGTGGGCTGAATTGATGGGAGTTGTGAGCCAAGCTGAAATGGAGCTCATGATGGAACGTATGCCACGTCCACTGGGGGAAGAATTGGAGGAAACCGAGGAAGGGGAAATCCGTACACCAGCATTGCGTTTCAATGGCCAGGAACTGGAATTGAACTATCCACCTTCGGAGAACATCGTGGTGCGTATCTATGATCATGCAGGCAAGATAAACCTAAACCGGATACCCCGTCGTAACATGCAGCTTCTTATCGAAAAACGACTAGGTGGCCTGGATGCGGATCCGCAAGAGGTTCAGGATATACTATCTGCCTGGACAGACTGGACTGATCTTAACGACCTTGAAGGATTAAATGGCGCCGAGAAAGAATACTATGAAGGCTTAGATCAGGGATATACGCCGCGCAATAATCCGGAGCTCGACGTGGTGGAAGAAATATTACACATCCGGGGGTTTGCTGAATTGTTCGAAGGTGTAAACCTCGATGCGGCCTTTACTATATACGGAAATACTCGGACCGTGAATTTGAACCTGGCAACGCGCGAGGCCATGGAACTTTTACCGGGTCTGGATGAAGAGCTTATTGAAAATATCATCGCCTACCGGGAAAGAGAAGACATCCAGAACCGCTCGGAAATAGCGGAAATTGTGCCCTTCGAGAACCTGCAGGAATTGTCTCCATGGGTGGGCAACAATACCTCCAACATCTACTCGATTTTTGTTTATGCCCGCAATGAGTTCAGTGGTGAAGAATTTGCAGCGATGCTAGAGGCTGATGAGTTTTCCAATCCGGATCGGGTAACCCAGTCCTATTCCGAGATCGTCGAGGTAAGCGGCTACAATAACCTGCCGAAAGTCTATAAGGTTGATAACTATGAGCGATTGCCTGATACAACGAGGAGTAGGGTTCGCGAAGAAGACCTGCTATTCGAGCTGTAGAGTCTTATCCTTAGCTGATCGACCACTCAGAATTCATGATGATCGAGCCAACACCCTTGTTGGGCTCCACATGCAATGATTTGCTGAACTTAGTTTCATACCAAAGCAGTCCAGTTTTATCAGCGAGCCCACCCAGCACATAGAAATCTCCAACGCGCATGGCGAGATTTCTAATGGTTAGCGATACTGTGAAGATCTCACCTTTCTTGAATGGCCCCTTGTGAATTTGATCAATATCAGTGGTTAGAAATGAGGCTACAGGTTCTTCAGCCGATTTCATAAATGCAAACCCGAAATTACCTTCGAAGCCTTCTACCAGGACCTCGACTTCCATTTCCAGATGAACATCAGCCAAGGGTGTCAGGCTATCCAGCTCTTTCCCTTCGGGAGATTTCACCGACAGAGAATTGATGCGACAGTCCTGTATCTTGGTTTCGGGTTCGGTACTAGCCCCTTCCTCCTTTGGAATGTCCTCGCTTATACTGTGATAGACTTTTTTGCTGTTACAAAAATCTTCGTAGTGGCCAACTACCTTGTCGCTATCACCCATCTCTTTGATTTGGCCTTTGTCCAGCCAGATAGCGGTATCGCAAAGCTCTTGCACGTGGAACATTGAATGACTACAGAACACCATGGTTTTTTGCTCATCTATAAATTCGTTCATGCGCTGCACGCATTTTTTCTGGAATGCTAGATCGCCTACGGACAGGGCCTCATCGATTACCAGTATGTCTGGTCGCGCCATCGTAGCTATGGAGAAAGCGAGCCTTACGTACATCCCCGATGAATACGTCTTTACGGGGCGATCGATAAAATCTTCTAACTCGGAGAACTCGATAATGTCGTTTTCGAGTTCTGTTATGTTTTTATCAGGTACGCCCAACAAGGATGCATTCAAATAAATGTTTTTACGACCGGTGAATTCGGGATGGAAGCCCGCACCCAATTCCAGTAAAGCAGCTACCTGACCTCTTATCTCGATATCACCTCCTGTTGGTTGTAAGGTGCCTGCCAGTAATTTCAGCAGGGTCGATTTACCGGCGCCATTAACACCAATGATGCCTAAGCTTTTCCCTTCCTGAACAGCAAACGAAATGTCACTCAGGGCATGGAAAATCGTGTGTTTCGGTCGGCGCAGGATCAGTTCAGACAGGCGATCCTGAGGTTTTTCGTAAATCTTGAAGTCCTTATGGAGGTTTTTTACGGAGACACGCGTCATTATTAATGCCCGTTATAGCACGTCGCCAAAGGCGTGTTTGATCCTGAGAAAAAGCCAGCCGCCTATGAGATAAGTGATGAATGCCACAGGTAAAATAATTTGGAAGTTAACAAGCGGAAACTCTCCGATCAAAATTATTTCACGATACAAGTTCACAAAGCTGTGCATCGGGTTAAGCAGGAACAGCTCTCGCGCCCCTTCGCTTTGAATAAGGGTAATCGGATAAATAATGGGGGTTAGAAAAAACCAGATAGTTACCAAGAGCGACACAATTTGCTGCAAGTCGCGCAAAAACACACAGAGAGCTGACAAAACTGCAACCAGCCCCAGAGTGAACAAAAACTGCAGGAAAAAAATCACCGGTAGCCACAACCACATCAGACTAAAGTAACCCTGCATAGCGAGATAAACCAACAGTAAACAAAAGCCTATGACGTGTGTCAGGTAAGGAACTACTGTTCCTACGACAGGAATAACCTGAACTGGGAATAAAACTTTGGTTATCAATCCGGCTTTTTCTAATAACAACCCCGGAGACTTACCAACCGCTTCGGCGAAGGCGAACCAAGGCAGGTAACCAATCATCATGAATATAACAAACTCGGTTTGACCAAACTCTGGCAATGCCCGCAGTTGAAAGATGTAACCAAAGACAAAAGCATATATGACGATGTGAGCGATCGGAGTCACAAACAGCCATAAGAAGCCCCCGATAGAAGCGGCGAACTGTGCGACAAAATCCTGCCTGGTGAAGTGATGAAAGAGGCGGTAATTTTCGACTGGTGTAATTACCCATTGCCGAAGCAGTGAAAAAAACATGTCAATCCTTCGTTAGTAGAGTTTCGAAATGGGTACGCATCAGCACGAGTATACGGCTGGGAATTTAACCATGAATTCGCTAAAAAAACTAAAAAATCCCACCACGAGCCTTTATACTCAGCACCTTTCCAACCATACAGTTTCGTTCATCCATCGTCATGTTAAATCCGGAACACATGCTCATCCCTTTCCAAGCTTCCCCGCTACTGCCGGGACCGTGGCTCGTATTCGCACCTCACGCTGATGATGAAACATTCGGGATGGGCGGTAGTTTGCTGAAAGCTAAAAAAGAGAATGTTGAAACCCATCTTGTGGTACTTACTGATGGCGCTTTCGGGGGTGAACGGGAAGACTTGGTTAAGGTCCGCGAAGAAGAAGTGAATCGAGCGGCTCAGTTACTAGGTATTAAATCATTGCATTGTTGGTCAGAACCCGACCGTGGGTTAGATCATAATGAAA
>UINC01001400.1_pt1 | contig 22264 bp, 20 predicted proteins | sample 5385821 | NCBI WGS metagenome assembly UINC01 (sample SAMEA4666929, study PRJEB26691) | marine metagenome | isolation source: Pacific Ocean | place: Pacific Ocean | collected 2011-10-13 | reverse complement strand
TAGGTAATACAGTCCCGGAATATTGGCAAGGATTAATTAACGGGATGAGTGGTGCTGCCCCTATTACTTACTTTGATTCTTCGGAATTTAAAACCCAGTTTGCCTGCGAGTTAAAAGGGTTTAATCCCGAAGATTTTATGGACAGAAAACTTTCCAGAAAAATGGATCGCTTCGCACAATATGCCATTGTTTCGTCGGACGAAGCAATTAAAGATGCTCAAATAGATTTAGAAGAGTCTGATAGAGACAGGATTGGTGTAATTTGGGGAGCCGGAATAGGCGGCTTAGAGACTTTCCAAAACGAAGTTCTCGGGTTTGCTTCAGGAAATGGCACTCCACGATTTAATCCCTTTATGATTCCAAAAATGATTCCTGATATAGCTCCTGGAATAATTTCAATTAGAAATGGTTTTAGAGGGCCTAATTTTGCTACCGTTTCTGCTTGTGCCTCTTCTGCTAACGCTATAATAGATGGCCTGAATTATATTCGGCTAGGGTATGCTGATATAATTGTTTCTGGAGGCTCTGAAGCCGGGATTGCGATTTCAGGAATTGGAGGGTTTAATGCTCTTCACGCCTTGTCTACAAGAAACGAAAACCCTAAGACGGCCTCGCGTCCATTTGATAAGGACAGAGATGGGTTTGTTTTGGGCGAAGGAGGAGGGTGTCTTATATTAGAAGATTATGATCATGCTATTAAAAGAGGGGCAAAAATATATGCAGAACTTATTGGTGGCGGGCTTTCCGCTGACGCCTACCACATGACTGCTCCTCATCCAGAAGGAATTGGCGCAATAAAAGTGATGCAAAACTGCATTAAAGATGCTAAGATTAGCCTGTCTGCAATAGATGTTGTAAATATGCACGGAACCTCAACGCAATTAGGAGATGTTGCGGAAGCTAAAGCTTTGTATGATGTGTTTGGTAAACATTTATATTCTATGAATATTAACTCTACTAAGTCTATGACTGGCCATCTTCTTGGTGCTGCTGGAGCCATTGAGGCTATTGCATCAATTCTTTCAATTAAAGAGGGTGTGGTTCCTCCTACAATAAATCACCACACAAAAGACGAGCAAATCGATGATAAAATTAATTTTACCTTCAATTCTGCACAAAAAAGAAGGGTCAATGTTGCTATGAGTAATACTTTTGGCTTTGGAGGACATAATGCCTGTGTACTTTTCAAAAAATTTGAAAGATAGCTGCGTTATTTTTCCCTTGTCTAAATTTTACAAATTGTATCTTTGAGTGTGTCTAATCATATCCTCACGCATAACGAAACGGACGATCTGGGCGAAATCATTGCCGTTCATTGCCCTTTAGAGCCCTTCGAGCTAGCATTTAAAATTAATGGCCTGTTAGGTTTACAGCTGGTTCGTGCTGACCATGACATAAGCTTTAAACAAACAGAAGAAAAATATATGGTTTATTCTACTCCGTCTAGCTCCGATGGCCCTTTTGTTTTTCTTTATTCTAATTCATATATAAAATCTAGTCTGAATAAAAGCTCTCGTTTGTTGTTTCATCAAGAAAGCACAGAACACTTTTTAATGCCAGAGTTTAATAGCGCAGACTATATAATTAAATATGTTGATGAAAAAAACACTCTTCAGTCTTTTATTAAATCTCTATCTTTGCTTAAAGAAATCTCCTCCTGTTATAAACTTGAGGAATCAAAAATAAAGTCTAAACACAATTTAATTCTTTGATACATGAAGCTGAATAAAACTAAAATTGTTGCTACTATAGGTCCGGCATCAAGCTCCAGGGCCACGCTACAAAAATTGATGGTGGCTGGCGTTGATGTTTTTCGTGTTAACTTTTCACATGCTTCTTATGAAGAAATTAAACCCTGTGTTGATCACATTCGCAGTCTTAGCGAAAAGCTCAATATTCATGTTTCTATATTAGGAGATCTCCAAGGCCCTAAGATAAGGCTTGGGCTTGTAAAAAAGGGCTGTTCTGTAAAAAAGGGGAATCTTATTAAAATTTCTACTAACGAAGAGATGGTAGGAGATGAGGGCTGTGTGTCAATAAATTATTCTGGGTTTCCTTTGGATGTTAGTCCAAATGAAAAAATTCTTATAAACGATGGCAAGCTGATTTTTCAGGTTATAAAATCAAACAATAAAGATTTAGTAGAGGCCATGGTTTTACAAGGCGGCCCTTTAGATTCTAGGAAAGGGGTTAATCTGCCTAGCACGTTCATTTCAATGCCTGCTTTGACAAAAAAAGACAGACAAGATGTGCTGTTTGCAATTAAAAATGGCTTTGATTGGATTGCCCTTTCTTTTGTTCGATCTAAAAAAGATCTCCTCCTTCTAAAAAAATTCATTGACAAAGAGTCGGATTCTAAGATCCCTATAATTGCCAAAATTGAAAAGCCTGAGGCAATTCATAATATAGATGAAATTCTAAAAAAGGCGGATGGCATTATGGTTGCTAGAGGAGATCTTGGCCTTGAAATCCCTCCTCAAGATGTCCCATTAAATCAAAAACTGTTAGTTCTAAAGGCTAAAAGGGCTAGAAAGCCTGTTATAATCGCAACACAAATGATGGAGTCTATGACAGATAGCCTTACTCCCTCCAGGGCCGAGGTTAATGATGTTGCAAACTCTGTAATGGATGGAGCTGATGCAATGATGCTCTCTGGGGAAACTTCTGTTGGACAATTTCCTGTTGAGGTGGTTAAAACAATGGAAAAAATCATAAGCCGTGTTGAAAGCTCTCCTTTAATAAAAACGCCTCACGACTTGCCAAAAATAAACTCAAAAAGGCTATTAACAAAGACTGTTTGTTTCCACGCATGTAAGATCGCAAATGAAATTAATGCGTCTGCAATATGCACCCTTACAAACAGCGGCTATACCGCTTGGCAAATTTCTTCATGGAGGCCGAATGCTATGATTCTTGTTTTTACTTCAAACAAAAAAATTCTTGCTCAACTAAACCTGCTATGGGGGGTAAAATGTATGTTTTATAATAATTTTGTTAGCACAGATGACACTATTGAAGAAGTAAATCTAATCGCAAAGGAAAATGGTTTTATTAAACAGAATGATTTTGTAATTAATTTGTCTGCAATGCCTATTATAAAAAAAGGCGAAGTAAACACTCTGAGGGTTTCTAAAATATAAAGCAATCTGCTTTTTCTTATTTTTGTTCAATGGACACAACGCGACAAAAGAAAATAGCCGGCCTTTTACAAAAGGATGTTGCTATTATTTTGTTAAAACTTCTGAAAAGTTCTGGGGAAAACAATGTTCTTTCTTCTGTGACAAAAGTTAAAATATCCCCCGATCTTTCGTTGGCGAAAATCTATGTTAGTATTTTTCCCGTTTTACAAGCCTCCTCCATACTTAAGCTCATTGGCAATAACAAAAATTCTATTAGAAGATCTCTTGGCGAATTAATTAAAAATCAAGTACGCAGAATTCCTGACCTTGCTTTTTATATTGACGATTCTCTTGAGCATATTGATAAAGTAGAAGCTGCTTTAAAGGGAAGTGAGGATCCTATTAAAAACTCTCGCCTGCTTAACAAAAGAAAATCAATCTAAAGTGGGCTTTTCTAATTTTATAGCAAAAAGATACTATAGCTTTAAAAGCAAGTGGAATATTGTCAATATCATTAGTCGTTCTGCTTCTTTTGTTTTGGTTGTGGCTGTCTGCGCTTTTTTTGTTGTTCTGTCAGTCTTTTCAGGCTTAAAAATTTTTGGAGCTAATTATTCGAAAGCCTTTGATCCTGACATCAAGGTTTTTTCTAAGGAATCTAAGCATTTTTACTTTGACGTCTCATTATCTGAACGTTTGATAAATACCCGTAACATTGCTTTTTTTTCAAAGCTTGTTGAAGACAAAGTGCTTGTGAAAAACAACGAAAATAGTGGTTTTGCATATTTAAATGGAGTGGGCGAACAGTATAATTCTATTTTTGATATTGAAAAAATTATTAATGTTGGCAGATGGATAAACCACCTTCCCAGTAACAACGAAGCGGTTGTAAGCCATGCTTTAGCCGATGAGCTTGGTCTTGGGCTATATAATTATGGGGGGGGGCTGACTGTGTTGATCCCTTCAGGAAAAGCTGGAAACAACCCTTTGCAAAAACCTTTTTATTCCTCCTTTTATATGGTATCAGGTGTTTTTGGATCAAGTGAAGCTGCCGATCAGAAAAACATTTTTGTTCCATTAGCTTCAGCGCAAAACCTTTTGGGGCTAGACCACGATAAGATTTCCGCTATTGCAATTAAAATCGTTAATCCTAAGGACAATAAAAGCACAATTAAAAGTTTACAAGAAATTTTTGGCAATGATTTTTCTGTTAAATCTCGCGAAGAACTAAATGAGACTTATTATAAAATGTTAAATGCTGAGGGGCTGATCTTAAACCTTGTTCTAGGGCTTATTTTAATTGTAGCCATGTTCAATACTGTTGGGGCTGTGATTATTTTAATAATAGAAAAACAAAAAAACATTAAAACTTTATATAAAATTGGCGCAAACAAGACTCAGGTGTCTAGTGTGTTTTTTAAGCACGGTCTTTATTTGTCTTTTTCTGGAGGATCTCTAGGGCTTGTTTTAGGATGTCTAATTGTTTTTATTCAAGAACAGTTTGGAATTATCTTGCTTTCTGGAACCTCAATCCCTTATCCTGTCGTCTTTGACATTAGTAACTTTGGAATTGTCATTGGCTGGATGGTGCTGGTTGGAACAGGCGGCGCTCTTTTGTCTTTGCTTGCATTAAAAAAAGTTAAACTGTAGCTTCAAACATTTCTGCCCTCTCCTTAAGCTCATTAAAAACGCTCATTACTTCTGGGATTGTTTCACCTGTAACCAATTTCGTTCTATATGGCTTAAAGTTTGTTATCCCTTTAAAATAGTTTGAATAATGTCTTCTTGTTTCTAAAAGCCCCAGCCTTTCTCCTTTCCATTTTATAGACATTTCTAAATGTCTTTTGGCTGTTGCTATGCGTTCTTGTAATGGAGGGGCTTCAGAAAAAATTCCCGACTTTAAATATTCTTTTACTTGCTTAAGAAACCAAGGATTCCCTATGGATGCCCTTCCAATCATTGCTCCGTCTAACCCATATTCGTCTCGCATTATTCTAGCCTTTTCAGGTGAATCAACATCTCCATTGCCAAAAATAGGGATGGTCATTCTTGGATTGTTTTTTACTCTAGAAATTAATGTCCAGTCTGCTTGCCCTTTATACATTTGTGCTCTTGTTCTGCCGTGAATTGATATTGCTTGTGCGCCAACATCTTGTAGTCTTTCGGCTACTTCAACTATTTTAATGCTTTTTTCGTCCCATCCTAATCTTGTTTTTATTGTAACTGGAAGTTTTGTTCTTTTAACTATTTCCGAAGTTAGTTTTACCATTAAGCCTATGTCTTTTAAAATTCCTGCACCAGCCCCTTTAGAAACTACTTTTTTTACTGGACAACCAAAGTTAATATCAATAATATCCGGATTGGTTTTTTCTACTATATCAACTGCTTGAAGCATTGAGTTTAGGTTTGCTCCAAAAATTTGAATTCCTACAGGTCTTTCCTTCTCATATATGTCTAGCTTTATAACGCTCTTGTACGCGCTTCTAATAAGTCCTTCACTTGAAATAAACTCCGTATATACAACGTCTGCCCCTTGTTCTTTGCACAAAGCCCTAAAAGGAGGGTCGCTGACATCTTCCATTGGAGCCAACAAAAGCGGAAAGTCATTTAATTCAATGTTGCCTATTTTTACCAAGCTTATTTTTTTCCAATTACTAGCAAAAGTAAAATATTAATTGAACTATCTTTGTCCATCTTATTAAACAATAAATGAGCGCAATTAGAAACTTCTGTATTATTGCCCATATTGACCATGGGAAAAGCACTCTTGCGGACAGGCTTCTTGATTTTACAGGCGCCGTTTCAGCTAGAGATAAACAGGACCAGCTTCTAGATAACATGGATTTAGAGAGGGAAAGAGGAATTACCATAAAGTCTCATGCTATTCAAATGAATTATACAAAAGGCGAGAAAAGCTATGTTTTAAACCTAATTGATACTCCTGGGCACGTAGACTTTTCATATGAGGTTTCCCGTTCAATTGCCGCATGCGAAGGGGCTTTGCTTGTCGTTGATGCTGCTCAAAGTATCCAGGCTCAGACCATTTCAAATCTTTATCTCGCTCTAGAAAATGACTTAGAAATTGTTCCTGTTTTAAACAAGGTTGACCTTCCCTCGGCTAATCCGGAAGAGGTTAGCGACGACATTGTTGATCTGCTTGGCTGTAAAAAAGAGGAAATTATTCATGCTTCCGCAAAAACCGGACAAGGAATTGAAGAAATTCTTGATGCTATAATTTCTGTTGTTCCTGCGCCATCATCGGATGTTAACGCTCCGTTAAGGGCTTTGATTTTTGATTCTGTATACAACCCTTTTAGAGGTGTGGAAACCTACTTTAGGGTTTTTGATGGTCAAATCAAAAAGGGACAGGCTATTAAATTTCTTGCAACTCAAAAAGAGTACAGTGCTGATGAGGTAGGAACGCTAAACCTCACTCAAACCCCAAAGAAATGTATTGAAGCAGGGGATGTCGGGTATTTGATTACTGGAATTAAAAATGCGAAAGAAGTAAAGGTTGGTGATACTATTGTAGAAGCAAATTCTGAGATAGGAGAAGGCGTTTCGGGCTTTGAAGATGTAAAGCCTATGGTTTTTGCCGGCATTTATCCCGTAGACACTGAGGAATATGAAGATTTGCGCTCTTCCATGGAAAAACTTCAGCTAAACGACGCCTCTCTTGTTTTTATTCCTGAGAGTTCCTCGGCCCTTGGCTTTGGTTTTAGGTGTGGTTTTTTAGGAATGCTGCATTTAGAAATAATTCAAGAAAGGCTGGAAAGAGAGTTCAACATGTCTGTTATTACTACAGTTCCTAACGTTTCATATAAGGCCTATACCCGAAAGGGCCCTGACGCTGGCATCCTGGTTAACAATCCGTCTGACCTTCCAGACCCTAGCAGTTTAGACCGAGTTGAAGAGCCTTACATTAAGGCTACTGTAATTACTAAGTCTGACTATGTTGGAAACGTAATGCGTTTGTGTATTGAAAAAAGAGGCCAAATAATGAATCAAACTTACCTAACAACGCAAAGGGTAGAGTTAATTTTCAATATGCCTCTTGCTGAAATAGTTTTTGACTTTTATGATCGTCTTAAAACAGTTTCCAAAGGTTATGCCTCTTTTGATTATTCTCCAATTGGCATGCGTCCTTCAAAGCTTGTTAAGGTAGATCTTCTTTTAAACGGAAATTCCGTAGACGCACTTTCTTCTTTAATTCATTTTGACAGCGCATATACAATAGGGAAAAAAATGTGTGAAAAGCTTAGGGGTTTAATTCCTAGACAACAATTCGACATTCCTATACAGGCTGCTATTGGATCCAAAATTATTTCTAGAGAAACTGTTAAGGCTTTAAGAAAAGATGTCACGGCCAAATGTTATGGGGGAGACATTACTAGGAAGCGTAAATTACTTGAAAAACAAAAAAAAGGGAAAAAGAAAATGCGACAAATCGGACGTGTTGAAATTCCTCAAGAAGCTTTTATGGCTGTTTTAAAGCTTAACGACTAAACCTTCTTTTTAAATCGCTGTCATATACTAAATCCCTTTGTATGAAAAAATTGTTCCTTGTGCGCGTTTTTCTAGCAGCCTTTTTTTTATACGCGCTAGGCTGTTCTGTTGAAAATGAAACGGACGCTTCTAATTCTGACAACAAAACTTTTGGGCCAAACATCCTTCTTGTAATTGCTGATGACATGGGCTTAGACGCCTCTCCTGGATATTCTATTGGAGAGACAAAGCCTTCAATGCCAAACCTAATGTCCCTTATGGGTTCCGGGATTAGGTTTAATAATGTTTGGGCAAACCCTGTGTGCTCTCCAACTAGAGCTACTATTCTAACAGGAAAATATGGACTTCGGACCGGGGTTTTATGGCCTGGCGACGCTCTCTCTTCCTCGGAAATTTCTATTCATCGTCTATTAAAAGAGGCTTCTCCAGAATATTCTCATGCAATCATTGGTAAGTGGCACCTTTCTGATATTGTTAGCCAGCCTACAGACATGGGTGTTGATTATTTTGCAGGAATTCTGTCTGGCGTAAAATCCTATTACAACTGGAACTTGATTCAAAACGGACAAACAACAAAATCCTCGTCTTATATAACTTCTAAGCTAACAGATTTGGCTATTGGATGGACGGCGGCGCAAACACAACCGTGGTTTTTGTGGCTTGCCTATAACGCTCCTCATTCTCCATTTCATCTTCCTCCCTCAGAGCTCCATAGTCAAGGGGCGCTTCCTAACGATAGCTCAAGCATTGATGCGAACCCGCTGCCATATTACATGGCAATGTTAGAGGCTCTAGATAGTGAAATGGGCCGACTGTTGAATTCCTTTTCCAAAGAAATCCTGGATAATACCTTAATTATTTTTATAGGAGACAATGGGTCTCCAAATGAAGTGGTGCAGGCCTACAACAGCAAAAGGGCCAAAGGCTCTATATATCAAGGGGGGATAAATGTTCCAATGGTAATCTCTGGAAAAAACGTTACAAGAGCAGGTGATTCAGAAGACGCTCTTATAAACGGATCTGATCTTTTTGCTACTATTTTAGATGTTGCTGGCACAGGAATTTCTGAAAAAAATGACAGCAAAAGCTTTAAAGGGTTGCTTTCGGCATCTAATTCCTCCACAAGAAAATATGTGTATTCTGAAAAGTACAATACCAAAACACTGGGTCAAGATTATACCATTCGAAACAAAACTCATAAATATATTTTTTTTAATGATGGCTCGGAGGCGCTCTATAACCTTTCTAAAAACCCGTTAGAGAACCCTAACTTGTTAAGCCCAAGCCAACTTCCTTTAGGCCCTTCAAGTAGTGCCGCTAAAGATGAGCTGATTTTAGAGCTTAATAAAATCCGGAACTAATTTCTTTCTTAGGCATAACTTATGGGATTATTAAACCATTATGCTTTTTTTTAATCTAAATCTTATAATTTCACATAAATGAAATTTTTTATTAAAACCTCTCTTTGTTTAATTGCGGTTTTGCTTGTCTTTCTTGGTTGTTCTGGTTCAGATGATGATGGATCAAGCGCTTCCTCTTCAGTAACAATTCCTTTAGAAGTCTATAAAAAAGTTTATGGGACTACTTCTGAGATTATAATTCAAGGGGCCTATGTTTACATAAACACAAATGGGGTTCCCGACCATAAAAGCCCTTATTTTAAAGACACAAAATGGCATGATGCAAAATATGAGCCATATGACAGCTCTAATCCCAATATTTTTCATACGGGAAATTTTCATTTAAATCCTAATAGGGTTTCTGAGCTTTCCATTGCTTTTAAAATTCCTAACTCTCCCTCTAAAGCGTTAACAAATCCCCCAACGTCCATGGGGCCAATTGGGGTTTCTTTAAATGGCGTTCCTTTTTATAATCAATATGCGGCAATGGGGGCGCCTTTAGCTAATGAAGTAAACTCTTTTGATAATTATAATGGTCACCCTGCGCCTTTGTCTCCAGGAGCTGAAGACGGGTCTGGAGGAAGATATCATTACCATATGGAGCCTTTTTGGCTAACGAAAAATGCAAGTAAAGATGCTCTTTTGGGGTTTCTTCTAGATGGGTTTCCTGTATATGGCCCAGAAGAAGGGGGTAAAACAATTGCAAGCTCAGATTTAGACTCATATCATGGGCACACATTGGCAACAAAAGAGTTCCCTAATGGGGTTTATCACTACCACACCACTGGGGATGCCCCTTATATTAACGGAAGCGGATATTATGGATCACCTGGAACAGTTAGTCATTAGCTCTCGTCTTCTTGTTTTTATAATGTTCCTTGGATGTTTTAATCCAGGCGAAACAATTCGGCTTAACTCTTCTAGCCCAGAAATAGATCTTTTTAAAAATATTATTATTTACCAAGACAGTCCTTTTTCAGGATTAGTTTATAAATTGTATCCTTCTTCAAACGACACGCTTTGGTCCTGCCAATATAAAAACGGAATGAAGGACGGGGTGTGGAAAAAATATTTTCAGAATGGCAAAATAAAAGAAACGCGGCTTTTCAAACAAAACAAAAAAGAGGGAGATTATTTAGGGTTTTATAAAGACGGTTCTAAAAACTTTGTCTTTCAGTTTAAAAACGGAGAATACAACGGAACCAACAGGGTTTGGGCCAAAGGAGGAGCTATTATTGAAGAGGCAAGCTTTAAAGCTGGTTACGAAGCCGGGGTTCAAAAAAGATGGTATCTTAACGGAAAGATTAAGTCTAACTATATAATAAAAGACAACAGAAGATATGGCCTTCTTGGAACAAAAAATTGTGTTACAGTTTCTGACAGCCTTAAGAAATCTTAGCATTGCTTTTCTTGTTGTCTCTTGCTTTTCATCTCCTGTTTCCGAGTTGCCTTATTACAACACGCCTGACTTTACCCCGCTTTTTTTAACAGAAAAACAAGCTGCGGAAACAGTACGCCACACCATTCCTGATTTTAAGTTTTTAGACCAGCACGAAAAGGTGTTTTCTGCAAAAACTTTAGACAATAAGGTTCATGTTGCTAATTTTATTTTTACCACCTGTTCTGGCATTTGCCCAAACATGACCTCAAATATGAAGATCGCCGAAAAGGCTTTTTTTAACGACTCTTTAGTTAAGATTTTATCTTTTAGCGTAACTCCTTGGATCGACGACGCGAAAAAGCTTTTAGATTATGCTGAATTTTATCAAATAAAATCTAACAACTGGCATTTTTTAACTGGTGAAAAATCTAAAATTTATGACTTGGCCCGAAAATCTTACTTCGCCGAAGAAGATTTTGGTTTTACAAAAGATAGCACAGATTTTCTTCATACTGAACATTTTATTTTGGTTGACCAAAACAAAAAAATTAGGGGAATCTATAATGGCACCCTGCAGCTCGAGGTTGAACAGCTCGTAAAAGACATTGCTGTTTTAAAAAGTTTATTGTGATTTTTTAAATAACTTAGTGCTATGGATATGAAAAAATGGCGATCTTGGGCGAAAGTTATAATTCTTGCAAGCGTTAGCTTTTATATAGGATATCTTTTAGCTACTAGCTTTTTGAGTTAAGAGGTTTTTAAAAAATAAACACTACAACTAAACCATAGGCATATCTTCTTCTTTTAATTCAGCAATTCTTATATTTAGATTGTGAAAAAACTTGAACGTAGTCTTTCCTTGCCATACGTAATTGCTATTAGCATTGGTGGAATGCTGGGAAGTGGAATTTTTGTGCTTCCTGGATTTGCTTCGGGCCTGACAGGCCCGTCTGTTTGGTTGGCTTATCTGCTTGGAGCTGTTTGTGTCTTGCCCGCGGCTCTTTCCAAGTCCGAATTGGCCACAGCCATGCCCTCTTCAGGTGGAACTTATGTTTATATAGAGAGGGCGTTTGGCCCTTTGTTTGGGACTATTTCTGGAATTGGGCTCTGGCTTTCCTTATTATTAAAAAGCTCTTTTGCTTTAATTGGGCTAGGGGCTTATTTAGCGGTTTTAATCAATCTAAGTGATGAGCTAACCTCCTTTGTTGCGCTGGGTTTTCTTTCTATTATTGTGCTGTTAAATATTTTTGGCGTTAAAAAAGTTGGAAAAGTTCAGCTTTACATAGTAAGTATTAGCCTGGCTTGTCTTGCTGCGCTTTTTTTCATTGGCTTTCCAAAAGTCAATCCTGATTATTTAGATCCTTTTATGTCTAATGGCAACATAGGTTTAATTTCTGCTGTAGCTTTTGTGTATATTTCTTATTCTGGCGTTATAAAAGTTGCTGCAATTGCTGGTGAAATAAAGAATCCTGATAAAAACCTTCCTTTAGCCATGATTCTTTCTCTACTATCTATAGCCGCTATTTATGTCTTCACGTCTTTTCTTTTGGCAGGAACCGTTGCTCCCGATTCTTTGTCTATTGACATAAGGCCTATTCATACTGCTGCTAAAAGCGTGGGGGGGGATTACTTTGGTTATTTTGCTGCATTAATTGGTGTTTTGACTCTTATGTCAGGAGCGAACTCTGGGGTTTTGGCGTCCTCCCGATTTCCTTTTGCAATGGCAAGAGATTTGTTGATGCCTAGCATGTTTTCAAAAATTCATTCTAAATACCTAACGCCTGTTTTTTCTATTCTTTTTACAGGACTATTAATGACCCTTGTTATTCTTTATTTAGATGTAGTGAAAATCGCAAAACTCGCTAGCGCCTTTATGGTTATGATGTTTGTTTCTGTCAATTTTTGTGTTATCATATTAAGAGAAACGTCTGCTCAATGGTATAAGCCCACATACATGTCTCCCTTTTATCCCATGTTGCAGATTTTTGGAATTGTAAGCGGCTTTTTTCTATTGCTCCTTTTGGGTCTAATGCCATTGTTGTCCATTCTAATAATTTCGGTGATTGGCGCTGTAATATACTTGTTAATAGGAAAGCGCGCTACACGAACTGGGGTTTTAACAAATTATGGCCACAAGCCTGCTTTGTTTTTGTTTTATAAAAAAGAAATTCCTGCTGAGCCTGAACCTTTTTTGCAGGAGGGCTCAAGCCTAGACGGCAAGCTTGCTTCTGATGCCGGCACAATCGTTCCCTTGTTTGGTAATGAAAATTCTGCCGAAATGCTTGTAGAAATTGCTTGTGCCATTAATACCAGAAGCTCTGTTCAGGCGGTAAACATAACCGAAGTGCCCAATCAAACTTTTCTAGAAGCATTAAATAAAGACACCCCAAAAATTCTTTCTATCGAAAGGCGTTTGAAAAGATTGTCCAAAAGACAGGAGCTAAACATTGACTTTGAGTCTGTAGTAACGCACGAGCTTTCTAATACAGTCGCCGATCTTAGCGGACAAACAAACTGTGACTGGCTTGTGATGGGCTGGGACGGAAGAGCGCACAGCGGACTTCTTGTGCGAAACCCTATCGGCTGGCTTCTTGCTCATGTTAACTCTAATTTTGCCTTGTTTAAAGACAATGGAATTAAAAACATTGGAAAGGTTTTAATCGCTCTGCGGCCAGGGAGGAAAGACAAAAATTTTCTTGCTGTTGCAGAAAGGGTTTGTGGTTTTTATAATGCTTCTTTGACTTTGCTCCATATCGTAACGCCTTCTTTTTCTAAAAGCGCTGCAAAAAAAATGGAAATAAAGTCTACGCAACTCTTGTCAAGCTTAAAAATAAAAACGACTTTAAAAGTCCTCCAAAGCGAAGATCCTTTAGGCTCAATCTCTAAGCTGTCTTCTGAATTTGATTTGTTAATTTTAGGCGCCCCTGAACAGGACAGCTGGATTCGTGTGCTTTTGGGTTCGGGAAGAGATAGGTTTACAGAAAACTCTGCTTGCTCTGTTTTAAGGTTAACAATGAAAAATTAATTATTATATAAAATGAAAATATCTCCTATTGAAGCGGGAAATTTTAAACTGGATGGCGGCGCTATGTTTGGTGTTATACCAAAGTCTTTGTGGGAAAAAACAAATCCAGCTGACGCCAACAACATGATTGACATGGCGACCCGGTGTTTGCTTATAGAAAACGGCGATAGACTGATTCTTGTTGATGCCGGAATGGGAGGCAAACAGTCCGACAAGTTTTTTAGTTATTACTATCGATGGGGAGAACACGAGCTTGTTTCATCAATAAAAAAGGCGGGGTTTTCTTGTGACGACATTACTGATGTGTTTTTTACCCACCTTCATTTTGATCACTGTGGTGGCGGAACAATAAGAGATAAAAATGGCTCTTTTTACAGACCTTTGTTTAAAAGAGCTAAATATTGGAGTAATGAAAATCATTGGCTTTGGGCCAAACGCCCAAACGCCAGGGAAAAAGCTTCCTTTTTAAACGAGAACCTTTCTCCTATTGAGTCGTCTGGCGCTTTGTCTTATGTTTCTCAGCATAGCAAAGGGTTTGAGTTTAAAAAAGACCTGGGGTTTGATGTTTTGTTTGTTGATGGTCACACAGAAAAACAAATGATTCCTAAAATCTCCTATCAAAATAAATTTCTTGTGTTTGCCGCAGACCTTATCCCTACTTTGGGGCATATTCCCGTTCCTTATATAATGGGTTATGATATTAGGCCTCTTCTCTCTATGAGCGAAAAAGATCTTTTTCTTAAAGAGGCTGTTGAAAAAAACTATTACTTGATTTTAGAACATGATGCTCACAACGAAATAATTACTTTAAAAAACACCGAAAAGGGCGTTAGGCTAGACAAGATTTTTACTTTTAACGAACTATTTAATTGATTTATATGAAATCGTTTTTTTATTTTCTGCTCTGTTTTCCTTTGATTGTTTTTTCTCAGAGCAATTGGCAACAACATGTTGAATATTATATGGATATTAAAATGGACGTCTCTGATTTTACTTTTAAAGGCGAGCAAAAACTTATTTATACTAATAATTCTGCCGACACAATAAACAAAGTTTATTACCATTTGTTTTTTAATGCTTTTCGGCCTGGCAGCCAAATGGACGTCCGCTCAAGAACAATTGAAGATCCCGACAGAAGGGTTGGTAGTAGAATTTTTGAGCTTGAAGAAAAAGATTATGGCTTATTAGATGTTATCTCTTTAAAACAAAACGACAAGAACATTTTCTTTAAGCAAAACGAAACAGTGTTGTTGGCTAAACTAAAAACTCCTCTTTTGCCTGGAGAAAAGACTGTGCTTAGTATGGTTTTTAAAGGCCAAGTTCCTTTACAGATTAGAAGATCCGGGAAAATGAATAAAGAGGGGGTTCACCTGACAATGACACAGTGGTTTCCAAAATTGTCTGAATATGATTTTGAAGGCTGGCATCCCAATCCATATATTGGAAGAGAGTTTCATGGTGTATGGGGCAATTATACTGTTAATATTACTATTGACAAAAACTATGTTGTTGGGGGGACAGGAAATCTTCTAAACGCAAACGAAATCGGGCATGGGTATTCTGAAAAAACAAAAAACAAAAAAGGGAAAACTTTAACCTGGAGGTTTTATGCTCCAAATGTTCATGATTTTGCGTGGGCTGCCGACCCCAACTATATTCATGACAAAAAAACTTCTGATTCTGGTGTTGATCTTCATTTTTTTTATAAACCAACTGTTAATATAGAAAACTGGAAAAAACTTCAAGACGACGCCCTCGGCCTGTTGGATTATTTTGAAAAAAACATTGGTCCTTACCCCTGGAATCAATATTCTATTATTCAGGGTGGTGATGGCGGTATGGAATATGCTATGTGCACAATGATAACAGGAGAAAGGCCTTACCCCAGCCTGTTTGGTGTAACTGCTCATGAAATGGCACATACTTGGTTTCAGCACATCCTGGCAAATAACGAAGCTAAGCACCCTTGGATGGACGAAGGGTTTGCGGAATATATTACGTCTCTAGCAGAAGAGTCTGTTGTGGGGGCCTCTTCGGATTTTCCACACAAAAGCAGCTATGACAGGTACTATATTTTAACCCGCCTGCACCTTGAAAACCCAGGGCTTGATTTGGAACAGCCTCAGACGATTCACTCGGATAGATGGAATTGGAACTTTGGTTATGGTGCTTCTTCTTACAGCAAGGGGTCTGTTTTCCTTTCCCAGCTGGGATATATCGTAGGAAGAAAGAACCTTGCTAAAATCCTTAAAAGGTATTATCGCGAGTTTAAATTTAAACATCCTACTCCAAATGATTTTAAAAGGATTGCGGAAAAAGTTTCTGATTTAGAGCTTGAGTGGTATTTAAACGACTGGACAAGAACCACAAATAAAATTGATTATGATCTTTCCTTGTATGACCCTGTTTCACGAACTGTTACAATAAAAAGAAAAGCTAGTATGCCAATGCCTCTTGAGATAGATGTCTCGTTTGTTGATGGCTCAAGCGCTTTGTATTATATACCTATAGATTTAATGCAAGGAGTTAAACCGTTTGACAATGATGTTGTTTTGTTAAGGCCTTGGTCGTGGGTAGCTCCAAAATATAGTTTTGAGGTTGAAGGAAATAAAGAAATTCTAAAAATTGAGATCGACCCCTCAAAAAGGCTTGCTGACGTAGACCAAAAAGGAAATGTAATAGAATTTGTAGAATGATCAAGTCATTAAAAAGCAAGAAAAAAATTGAAAAAATCTTTACTGATGGCTTTTTAATTAAAGACGGAGGTCTTGTATTAAGGGGTTATGATTTTAAAGACGGTGAAGCACAATTTGGCGTCGCTGTTTCAAAAAAAATTTTTCGTTCTGCTGTTAAAAGAAACCTTTTGAAAAGACGCCTGAGAGAATCCGTGAGAACGTTTTATTCTTCATCTCCCTTTCCTAATGGCGTTTCTTTTTTCTTGCTTTATAATTTAAAAAAAGTGTGGTCAAGCAAAAATCTTTATCAAAAAACAAAGCTGCTTCTGGATAAGCTTTCTGAAAATTAGCGGTTGTTTAAGTACATCGCTAAATGTGGAATCCCTTCTTCTAAATACTCCGCTCCCTTTGGTTTAAATCCGTGTTTTTGATAAAGCTTGGACAGGTGGGCTTGGGCAGAGATTTTTATTTTTTTGCTTTGCCATTTTTTTTTCATTACCCTTATGGTTTCTTTTATTAGCTGGTTTCCCAAATCTTGTCCTCTAAAATTTTTGTCCACTAGCGCTCTTCCAAAAGATGATTCTTTAAAAAAATCTCCATCATTGAAGGCTCTACAATAAGCTATGATTTTCTTGTTTTTTTTTCCAAAAACATGAATCGCTTTTTGATCACGATTGTCTATGTCTTGATACACACAATTTTGTTCTACAACAAAAACATTAGATCTAATTATAAAAATTTCCTCTACCTCTTCCTTTGTTAATTCTTCCCAAGGCTTGTTGTTCCAATGAATTTTTTTCAAATTTTATTTAGGTATTTTATTAATTCTTGTCAAGTGTCTTCCTCCTTCAAATTTGGTGTTTATAAATGTTTCTACCATTTCTATAGCTGTGCCTAAAGCAACAAACCTAGAGGGAATGCTTAATATATTTGCGTTATTGTGTGTTCTTGCTAATTCGGCTATTTCTTTGTTCCAACAAAGAGCAGATCTTATTTTTTGATGTTTGTTTGCTGTCATGTTTGCTCCATTTCCGCTTCCACAAATAATTATTCCTGCTTCGCTTTCTCCGTTTTCTATTTGGCTCGCAACAGGGTGAATATGATCAGGATAGTCTACGCTCTCTTCTCCGTTTGTTCCGTTATTTATTACTTCAATTTTTTTTGTTTCTAAATATTTTACTATTTCTTTTTTGTATTCTGTTCCCGCATGATCATTGCCTATAGAAATTTTCATCTTGTTAATTTTTTGTTTATTTCTTGTTAATTTTTTTTAATAATTCAAAAAATTTATAGCATTTTTAAATTTTATTTTATTTTATTATTTTTTATTACCCTTTTAATAACAACATTCTCTTAATTATTAACAGAGTTTTTTCTTTTTTTTATTAACTTTTTATTTATTAACACGTCACTAATAACTTATTATTCTATTGAACATCATCCTTTTGCTTGTTTTTTTGTGTTTAAAAGGTGTTCATTTCTTTTTTTAAAATACTATTTTAACTTTCTTGTTCTATATATTAACACACTATTATAATCTCCTAAATTTATTTTAAAAATATAATTAATATTTGTTATTTGTTAATTATAAAAAAATAAAATATTCACACAAATAAAATTACCTTAGTAAATAAATAAAATGAAAAGAAGGGAACTAAAAATAATCATTAATCAAATACTTTCTTTTTTTATTTCTTCTCCTAAAAAAAAATTTAATTACAGACAGATATTATCGAAACTACCATATAAAATAAATAAAAATAAAATTAAAGAGGTGTTGTTTTTGTTAGAAAAAGAAAATAAAATTAAGCAGATAAATCCTGGAAGATATAGAATGTTTAAAAAAACATCTGTTTTAACGGGAATAATTGATAAAACAAACAAGGGTTCGGGCTATCTAATTCAAAAAAACACAGAAAAAGACGTTTATGTTTCAGAACAAAACATATTAAATTCTTTTGATGGGGATTTAGTAGAATTTGAAATGATTTCTAATAGAGAGGCTAAGATAATAAGGATAAAAGAAAGACGAAAAAAAAGATTTGTAGGGATAATTAGAAAAGAAAAGAAGAATGTTTTTGTTTATACAACTGGGAAAAAAGATAAAGTAGAGTTTTATATAAGAAGAAAAACAAGAGCGAAGGAGAATGAAATAGTAGTAGTAGAATTTAAAAATTGGGAAAATGAATATCCCGAAGCAGAAATTGTAAAAATAATAGGAAGGCAAGGAGAAGTGGAAAATGAAATTCACGCCATTTTAGAGGAATATAGTTTGCCATATAAATTTTCTAAAGAAAAAATAAAAGAGGCGGCGGGATTGGGAAAGCACCAAACAAAGGAAGAATATAAAAAAAGAAAAGACTTAAGAAATACAACAACATTAACCATTGATCCGGAAGATGCAAAAGATTTTGACGATGCTATTTCGATTGAAAGGAAAGGAAAAATAACAGAGATAGGGATTCATATTGCAGACGTTACACACTTCTTAAAAAAAGGAACAGAACTTGATAAAGAAGCTTATGTTAGAGGAACGTCCGTCTATTTAGTAGATAGGGTTGTTCCAATGTTGCCAGAGTCATTGTCTAACAACCTTTGTTCCTTAACACCAAATGAAGAAAAACTAACCTTTTCAATAATTTTTTCTTTTAATAAAAATGGAGAAGCAGAAAAATATTGGGCAGGAAAAACTATAATAAATTCAAACCACAGATTTAGCTATAAGGAAGCTCAACATATAATAGAAAACACCACAAGTACCATTCCAAAAGACATTTCTTTAACAAATAGGGAATATAAGATTGATAACAAATTAAGGAAGGGAATTCTTTTGTTAAATAATATTTCCAAAAAACTTAGGAAGGAAAGAATATTAAAAGGTTCTATATTATTTAATAAGAAGGAGATGGGTTTTGTTTTAAATAAAGAAAAAGAGCCAATAGAGATGAAAATTAAACCAACGAAAGACTCTAATAAGCTAGTTGAGGAATATATGTTGTTGGCTAACAAAAAAGTAGCAGAGATTTTTGCTAAGCAAAAAAACAAAAACAATGTTTATAGAATACATGACCACCCTAATGAAGAAAAACTAATCGCTCTAGAAAGAATAATAAAAAAGCTTGGGTATAATTATAGGTTTGATAACACGAAAAATATACACCAAAACATTAATAAGCTTTTGGCAGAAACTAACACTACGCCAGAAAAAAATCTTATAGACATGCTGGTTATAAGAAGCATGAGCAAAGCAAAATATAGCACAAAAAACATAGGGCACTTTGGCCTTTCTTTTGAAAAATACACACATTTTACCTCTCCTATAAGAAGGTATCCTGACATAATTGTTCACCGAAACCTTCAAAGCATCCTTTCAAACACGGGGTTGCACAACAACAAGGACCTAGAAGAAGAGTGTTTTTATCTTTCAGAAAGAGAGGACTTAGCAACAAAAGCAGAAAGAAGCTCAATAAAATTTATGCAGGTTAAATATATGTCTTCTAAAGTAAACAAACAGTTTGTTGGGTCGATTTCTGGAATTATAGAAAGAGGAATTTTTGTTGAAATTAGCAAAAACAAATGTGAAGGCTTTATTAAAATAAAAGATATTCCAAACGACTATTTTGTTTTTAAAGAAAAAGATTATTTGATGTTAGGAAGACACACAAAAGAAGAATACCGTTTAGGAGACGAGGTTTTGGTTAAGGTTCAAGGGGTAGACGAACACAAGAGAAGAATAGACCTATTATTGATAGAAAAGCTTTAAATTTATAACTAGAAAAAACCATGATTGATTTTATTCCAGCGATTCCCATCGGGATTATTCTTTCCTTTACCATAGGCCCTGTTTTTTTTACGGTTTTAGAAACCAGCATTAGCAAAGGAATTAAAGCGGCAATTTTTCTTGATATAGGCGTTGTGATATCAGACCTTGTTTTTTTTGTTATAGCCTTTTTTGGAACAAGCAGCCTCTTAAGCTCAATAGAAGAAAACACAAACTCGTGGTATTTTTTAGGAGGTGTTTTGCTTGTTGCTTATGGCGGAGCAAGCTTTATAAAAATCTTACAGGAAAAAAACAAGAAAGAAGATAAAAAAGGAGCAAGCCTTGATGATGCTCCAAATTTTTTAAAATTAGCGACCAAAGGGTTTCTTTTAAACATTATAAACGTTGTAGTCTTGTTTTATTGGGTTGGAATAATCCTTTATTTTGGACCTCAGCTAGAGATGGAAAAACATAAAATAATACTCTTTTTTACTGTAATTATTACAACATATTTTACTATTGATTTAGGGAAAATTTATTTAGCCCAACAGCTTAAAACAAGACTTACAGATAACGTTATTAAAGCAATAAAAATTATTGTTAACCTTTTCATTGTAATATGCGGCCTCTTTCTTCTTTTTAAAGGAATGGCATAAGGCTAAAGCTTGCCGGAAGCCACTCTAGGCAGCTCCTATAACGCTGTTATTTTTAACCAGCCATACGTTCCAAGCTGAACCAGCCCAACGCCCAAAAAATAAGCCACAAGAAATTTAAGAAAACCCGATCGGGCAATGTCTTTTAAGTGTTTTTCAGCCTTTTTAAAATTAAAAGAATAAACACATTTAAAGAGCTTTTTCAGGGAATGCCCCAAAGGACGCTTAGTGCTCTCTATGCGCAGCGTCCATTGGAAATATCTATGTAATAAAACGTGCTCAAGCTTGTCATACCCCCAAAGAAAAACCCAAGCGACTATTGGCAAGAGAGTAAATTGTAAAATTATAAGCTCCACCTTTTCCATGTTTGTAAATATAAAAAAACACTGTTTAATAAAAAACCCCTCTTAATATAAGGGGGTTTTTGAGGCACCGAGCGGATTCGAACCGCTGTACAAGCTTTTGCAGAGCTCTGCCTAGCCACTCGGCCACAGTGCCAAAAGGAAAGCAAAAGTACATTTTTTTAAAATTAAGGCGCTCTTTTTTTAGAAATTTTTACCGACACCCTTTCTATATCTCCACCAACAGGGGGGGAAAGTTTGCTTATAGAAGCGGTGGCTTGATTCACGCGTCCGTCTTCGTGAAGAACCCTAGAAATAATTCTGTGTGCTACGCTTTCAAGAAGCCGTGATCTAATAGCCATTTCTTCAAGCACGATTTTGTTTAGCAAAACATAATCAGCCGTATCTTTTAAGTTATCGGTATGTGTGCTTTTGCTAAACTCTCCCCTTACCCACAAGCTTACCAAATACTCGCTTCCAATAACTTTCTCTTCTTTTAAACATCCGTGGAACGAATAACAACGAATGTTTTTTAAACAAACCTCAATCATAATTAACAAAGATAAATAAACAATAAGAGAGATGATTTTTTTAACTTTGATATTTTATTTTGACAATTGGCCGAATCAAAAAACTTTATTGAAAACATAATTGACCAAGACCTTAATGAGGGCTTTCCTCCTTCAAGCATAAAACTAAGATTTCCTCCAGAACCAAACGGATATCTTCATATAGGGCATGCAAAAGCAATTGCAATAAATTTTGGTTTAGGAGAAAAATACAACGCTCCGGTAAACCTTAGATTTGATGACACCAACCCGACCAAGGAAGAAAAAGAGTATGTAGATGCCATAATAAACGATGTTCGTTGGCTGAAATATAATTGGGAGGAGATCACCTATTCATCAGACCATTTCGACAAATTATATAACTGGGCAGAAGCTCTAATAATACAAGGAAAAGCATATGTTGATTCTCAAACCTCTAAGGAAATTGCACAACAGAAAGGAACAACAACAGCGCCAGGTTCAAACAGCCCGTACAGAAACAGACCTTCAGAGGAAAGCTTAAAGATTTTTAGAGAAATGAAAAACGGAAAGCACAAAAAAGGAAGCCACGTTTTAAGGGCAAAAATCAACATGGGAGACCCAAACATGCTTTTAAGAGACCCGGTTATGTATAGAATAATACATAAATCACACCACAGGACAGCGGATAAATGGTGCGTTTATCCGATGTATGATTGGGCCCACGGACAGAGCGATTATTGTGAGCAAATATCACACTCTTTGTGTTCGTTAGAGTTTGAGCCGCACAGGAAGCTTTATGATTGGTTTGTTGAAAACCTTAAAGATCAAAAAGAAAAAACCCTCCCCCTTTTCCCTAAACAACGGGAGTTTGCTCGCC
>UINC01001398.1_pt1 | contig 22277 bp, 17 predicted proteins | sample 5385821 | NCBI WGS metagenome assembly UINC01 (sample SAMEA4666929, study PRJEB26691) | marine metagenome | isolation source: Pacific Ocean | place: Pacific Ocean | collected 2011-10-13 | reverse complement strand
AAAAAAGATAGAATTATACCACACTGTTTTTAGCCAAGCTTTTTTATGTTTTTCGTTTATTTCAACGAAATTTTCATATTCTATTTTTTCTCTGTTAAAAAGTTGTACAACTTTCATTCCTGTTAACCTTTCTTGAACAAAAGAATTTAAGTTTGCCACTTCAGTTCTTACTTCATTGAAAGCAGCTTTCATTGATTTTTGAAATTGTCTAGTTGCAAACAAAATAAAAGGAAGAATAACAAAAACTGTTAAACTAAGTTTCCAGCTAAGAACAAGCATCACTATTACTACTATGAACATCTGTAATAAATCAGCAGCAATCATGAAAAGACCCTGGCTAAAAATACTTGCTATAGTCTCCATGTCATTAACTGCTCTTGTAACTAACCTACCTACAGAAGAATTATCAAAATATGACATTTTAAAATCAAGAATATGTCTAAAAAGCTTGACTCTTATGTCATAAACAACATTTTGTCCTAAAAGATTAGCATAATAGCTAAAAAGGAACATAAATAATACTGTCAAAATAAGATTAAATAACATCAAACAAATAACATAAATGAATTCATCATAATTTCCAATAGCTAAATAGTCATCGACAGCAATTTTTATTAAATATGGAGTAACCGTTGCAAAAATTGCAATTAAAATAGCAGCAATAGCTACAAAAATAAATGTTGCTTCATATTTAAGAACATATCCAAGTAATCTCTTAAAAAGTTTAAAATCAAATAGATTAGTAGTTTTTTTAGCCATCTAATAAGAAATTTTCTGGGTAAATAATTTCAGTTAAATATAAGCCATGTGCAGGTACTGAATAACCAGCTTCTTTTCTGTTTTTACTCATTATTACTTTATCCATATGATTTATTTCATTTTTACCCTCCCCTATTTCAATTAAAGTACCAATAATGGCTCTCACCATATTTCTTAAAAAACGATTAGCTGAAATTTCAAACAACCAGTAGTTTTCTTCAAATCTCCATTTAGCATTTGTTATATTACAATCAAATGTATGAACATCAGTGTTAGATTTAGAAAAACATTTAAAGTCCGAATAATTATAAAGTTTTAATGCTGCTAAATTCATTTTAGAAAAATCGATGTCCTTTATTAGAAAATAAGAGCTGTCTATTAAAAAAGGATTTTTTTTGGTATTTAATTTATACTGATAAGTTCTAGACAACGCATCAAATCTTGCATGAAAATCATCTGATACGTTGTATAAATTCCGAATTGAAATATCATTAGGTAAAAAAGAATTTAATTTATATACAAATCCTGTTTTATCTTCAATAATTTTTAAATGATCGAAGTGGGCACAAAAATAAGACGCATGAACACCTGCATCTGTTCTCCCAGCACCTACAATAGTTGTTTTTTTATTTAAAATGGCAGAAATACACTTTTCAATGGTTTCTTGGACTGAAATAGATTTAGGTTGTATTTGCCAACCATGATAATTAGCTCCATTAAATGATAATTCTAATAAATATCGCAAGAGAAATACTACTTTTGTTTAATTATCAAATATACCTTAATAAGAAAGTCAAAAAAACATTTAATTGAAAAAAATTCTATTATTATCAGATACACACAGCTATATCGACAATGCTATCTTGAAATATCTAAACCAATCTGATGAGGTTTGGCATGCTGGAGATATTGGTAAAATAGATGTTTTAGAAAAGTTAGAAAAGAAAGTTCTACTTAGATCTGTTTATGGTAATATTGATGATCATATGGTTCGTTCAGCCACAAAAGAAACAAACACTTTTATTTGTGAAAAGATAAAAGTTTCTATGATACATATTGGAGGAAAACCTCCATATTACAACAAGAAAACTAACGCTTTAATAAAAAAGGAAAATCCTAAAATATTGGTTTGTGGCCATTCTCATATTTTAAAAGTGGAATATGATAAGGCTAAGGATGTATTATATATGAATCCAGGAGCAGCTGGAAGACATGGGTTTCATAAAAAAAGAACCATGATAAGGTTTGAAATTAATGGAACAGAAATAGAAAAAATGGAAATAATTGAATTGGGTAATAGATCTAAATTATCTTAATCTATTTGACGATTTAATTATAGCTTGATCTTTATTAATAGCTTTATGAGATAAACCAATTAAAATAAAAGAAGCAATAAAGTAAATTAAACCTGGGTCTAGAAAAGAAACTGAAAAATCTCTTTCATCGAAAAGATTAAATAACCCAAATGTTAATAACAACCCAATTAATTTCAAAACAACTAACTGAATTTTTGAATATTGAAATAAGAATATATTTATTAAAATAACGACTGAAATAATTTCAGAAAAAAAATAATCAGTTATATATATCCTATAATACCCAAAATAAGAATCAGGTAAAGAACTTGTAGGATCACTATCAATTGAAATAATTAATATAAAATTAATTACTAGTAGTAAAAACATATAAACTGATTGAATTCTTTGAATCATATCAATAAAATTATAAGTTAAAATTATGATTTTATATTGATTTAATAAATAATTGTATATTTGCAGTGATTTTTATAATCGTTCCCGCGATTACATACAAGGAATTACATTTTTCTACATATCATAATTAACTTAAACAATATAAATGTTTGAAATATCCGCTTTAAAAGAAAAAAAAATCTCAGAACTTCAAGAAATAGCTACTGAATTAGGAATTAAAAAAAACAATACTTTAAAAAAAATTGATTTAGCATACAAGATAATAGATCATCAAGCTGCTAATCCTAAAGTTTCCAATGAAAAAGCTTCTTCTCCTATTGAAGCTAAACAAAAGGAAAAAAAATCTGAGACCAAACAAGTTAAAAATAAAGAAACTGATACTGTCTCTTCAAATAGAAACAATAATAATAAAGGAAATAACTTCGTAAGAAAAGAAAAAAATCATAACAAAGACAACCGAAATAGATATAAAGAACCAGATTTTGAGTTTGATGGAATTATTGAAAGCGAGGGTGTTCTTGATATAATGCAAGAAGGTTATGGTTTTTTAAGATCATCAGATTATAATTATTTGACATCACCTGATGATATCTATGTCTCACAATCTCAAGTTCGTTTATTTGGTCTTAAGACTGGGGATACGGTTTTAGGCCATGTTAGACCACCAAAAGAGGGAGAAAAATATTTTCCTTTAATAAAAGTTTCTAAAATAAATGGATTGAGTCCAAACGTAGTTAGAGATAGAGTCTCATTTGAACATTTAACTCCATTATTTCCTGATCAAAAATTTAATCTTGCTGATAAAAACAATACTATCTCTACAAGGGTTATGGATCTTTTTTCCCCTATTGGAAAAGGTCAAAGAGGAATGCTAGTTTCACAACCTAAGACTGGAAAAACTATGCTACTTAAGGATATTGCAAATGCGATAGCAGCTAATCATCCTGAAGTATATCAAATAATACTCCTAATTGATGAAAGGCCTGAAGAAGTGACTGATATGCAAAGAAATGTTAAAGGAGAAGTTGTAGCTTCTACTTTTGATGAACCAGCAGATAGGCATGTTAAGGTTGCAAATATTGTTTTAGAAAAAGCGAAAAGATTAGTTGAATGTGGTCATGATGTAGTTATTTTACTAGATTCCATCACTAGACTAGCAAGAGCATATAATACAGTTCAACCTGCATCTGGTAAAATATTAAGTGGAGGTGTAGATGCAAATGCTTTACACAAACCCAAAAGATTCTTTGGTGCAGCAAGAAATATTGAAGGAGGTGGTTCCTTATCAATAATAGCAACAGCTCTAACTGAAACAGGCTCAAAAATGGATGAAGTTATTTTTGAAGAATTTAAGGGTACTGGAAATATGGAACTTCAACTAGACAGGAGAATATCAAATAGAAGAATATTCCCAGCAATTGATCTTGTTTCTTCTGGTACAAGAAGAGATGATCTGCTATTAGATGAAAATACAATTCAACGAATGTGGATTATGAGAAAATATTTGGCAGATATGAATCCAGTGGAAGCGATGGAGTTTATTAATGATAAGATTAAAAAATCACTTAACAACGAGGAATTTCTTATCTCAATGAATTCTTAAAGATTATTCCTTTCTCTAATTCTTTAAAGTAGTAATGTGTTTTGAAAGTTTAGATTTAAGATTAGCTGATTTATTTGCATGAATAATATTATTCTTAACCAACTTATCAAGCATAGAAGCAACAGAAGGAAGAAGTTTAGAAGCTGCTTTCTTTGATTTTAAATCTTTTAGCTTTTTAATAGCATTTCTAGTAGCTTTATGCTGAAGCTTATTTCTAATTTTTACAGCATCATTTCTTCTAATTCTTTTTAACGCAGATTTATGATTTGCCATATTTTAAAATTCAATAAATTCTAATTAAAACTCCGCAAATATAGTTGTTTTTTTATTTGCTCTTTAATCTTTTTAACTTTATTTTACGTTATGCAAAAAGACTATGCTATTCAATTGGGAAGTTCTAATTTTTATAAGTATTTATATTTATTTCTATTAATATTTATTCAACCAAAAAAACAAAATCCCTGTAAATCAATGACTTACAAGGATTTTAGTAGCCCGTAGGGGAATCGAACCCCTCTTACCAGGATGAAAACCTGGCGTCCTAGCCGATAGACGAACGGGCCAAATTTCAAACGATTGCAAATGTAATTCAAAGGTCACAAACTTGCAACATAATAATGATCCTTTTGTTTAAGTTGAAATTAATATGTTATTGCGAATAAAACTCTCTGCTTAGATGGCTTTTTTGAATAAATACAATTACCTTTTTCTTTAACTCCTTCTATTGGAATACATCTAATTGTAGCTTTCGTTTCTTTTTTAATATTTTCCTCAGTCTCTATAGTACCATCCCAATGAGCAGAAACAAAACCTCCTTTATTTTTAATTAAATCTTTAAATTCCTTATATGTATTAGCATTTCTAGTATTAGAATTTTTAAAATTCTGTGCTTTTTCAAATAAATTATTTTGAATATCAGTAATTAAAAAATCAATCTTAGAAAAAACATCATCAAAATTTATTGTTTCTTTTTCCATTTTATCCCTTCTAAAAATCTCCAAACTAGAATTTTCTATATCTTTTGGCCCTACTACAATTCTAATTGGAACTCCTTTCATCTCATGTTCATTGAATTTGAAACCTGGTTTATATGTATCTCTTTTGTCAAATAAAAAACTTATTCCTTTAGATTTTAACTCATCAAATATTGGTTCAATGTAAGATTTCACATCATTAAACTCTTCTTTTGATTTGTATATTGGAATGATTACAACTTGAATAGGTGCCAATTTAGGTGGAAGAACAAGTCCATTATCATCACTATGCGTCATGACTAACGCACCCATTAACCTTGTAGAAACTCCCCAAGAGGTTGCCCATACATAATCCAAATCACCATTCTTACTAGCAAATTTCACATCAAAAGCTTTAGCAAAATTTTGACCTAAAAAGTGAGATGTTCCTGCCTGAAGTGATTTTCCATCCTGCATTAATGCTTCTATACAATAAGTTTCTTCAGCACCTGCAAATTTTTCACTATCAGATTTTAATCCTTTAATAACCGGAATTGCCATATGATTCTCAGCAAACTCAGCATAAATATCATTAATTAATATTGCTTCATCAATTGCTTCTTTTTTAGTTTCATGAGCTGTATGACCCTCTTGCCATAGAAACTCAGCAGTTCTTAAAAAAAGACGAGTTCTCATTTCCCATCTAACCACATTGGCCCATTGATTAATTAAAATAGGTAGGTCTCTATAAGATTGAATCCATTTTTTATAAGTACTCCATATTATAGCTTCACTAGTAGGACGAACAATTAATTCTTCTTCCAACTTAGCTTTTTCATCCACTATTAACTTTCCTGGGTTTTTAATATCATTTTTCAATCTATAGTGAGTCACTATTGCACATTCTTTAGCAAATCCTTCAGCATTTTTTTCTTCAGCCTCAAATAAACTTTTTGGGACAAATAAAGGGAAATAGGCATTCTGGTGACCAGTATCCTTAAACATTTGATCTAACTGATTTTGCATTTTTTCCCAAATAGCATATCCATATGGCTTAATAACCATACATCCTCTAACAGAAGAGTTTTCAGCAAGATCAGCTTTTACAACTAATTCATTGTACCACTTTGAATAATCTTCTTCTCTTTTAGTTAGTTTTTTACCCATAAATTGTTTTTGGCATAATAATTGTTTAATTATGTGTAGATGCTAAAATAACTATTTTAATTTTTTTAACAACAAAATAATATCATGATAAATTTATATTATAAAATTTTTCAAAAAATAAAGTTTTTTTCATTTTTTTTGTTTTCCATGACTTTTTTAAGTTGTGGATCTTTTAGCACAAGTGGATATTTAGCTAGTGATGGAATTTATGGTACTAAAAATCAAGTAAAAACTAATCAAAACGGAATTTATTATAAAAATTATTTTGATCAAAAAGCTCAAGAATATGGTTTAAACAATCAGGTTAATGATAGCATTATTACAGATGTAAACTCATATTCAAATACAACAAATAGTTCAAATATAGCTTACACAAATAGTTATGGATCTTGGGGTGACAACCCTACATCAATTAATTTCATATATAGAGATAGTCCTTTTTACGGTCCATATTGGGGAAATTATTATCAACCATATTATATGCATTCATGGTATAATTATTTCTATTCCCCTTTTTACAGTCCTTTTTATTCATGGCATTATTATCCTTATGAGATATATGGTAGATATAATTATTGGAATTTCATGTTTAGACCGTGGGGCTACGGTGGTTATATGGGATACGGCGGATATTATGATCCTTATTTTAATAGATACAATGAAAATAACATTGCATTTATGAATGGAAGAAGAGGTTCTAATTCTAATAATTCTTCATCTTCAACTGGAAGTTCCAATTCATCATCTTATTCTAGCGTTATTGGTTCAAGATCTATTTCAAATTATAATGTTGGTAGAAATGATACAGATGACAATTATTCTCAAGATGAAGTAAATAAAACTAGGAACATTAATAGAATGTATTATGTATTAAAAAATTCAAGATCTGTTAGAGATTATCTAATTCCTAGAGATGGTGATGAATTAGGAGGAAGTAATGGTGGTGGTAATGGTAAAAAAGGTAATGATTCTAGACCTTACACAGGATCATCAAGTGGTAAACCATCTAATTTTCAACTAAGTAAATATGGTAACTCATCTTCTAGGTCATATGATGTTTCCCGATCCAGTTCAGGCTCTTCTAGGTCATATGATGTTTCCCGATCCAGTTCAGGCTCTTCAAGCTCCAGTAGATCTTCATACTCTTCTTCTTCAAGTGGCAGGTCATCAGGAAGTGGAAGACGTGCTCCATCATCCAGCAGTGGAGGAAGCTCAAGAGGTCCTAGATAAAAAAATAAAATGTTACAAAAGTCTGTACTATTTCTATTTATTTTTTTCTCATTATCTATAAATTCTCAAAATTTACAAGAGATTTTAAATATTTCATTAGATAAACCTAATGGAACAGCTAGATTTGAATCCATGGGAGGAGCGTTTGGTGCATTAGGAGGTGACCTTTCAGCTATTAATGTAAATCCTGCAGGTAGTTCTGTTTTTAACGATAATGAATACGGTTTAACTCTAGGTACAGAAAGAAAATCAAATAAATCACTATTTTTTAATAATTCAAAAAAAATAAATAACAATAAGTTTTCTGTTAATCAAGGAGGTGGTGTTTGGTTATTAAAAAATTTTGGTGGAGGAAATATTAATAAGATCTCTTTTGGAATTAATGCTCAAACCAATAATTCATTTAATAATAGTTTTGAAGTTGTTGGAAGAAACAAATCTAATTCAATTGATAAGTTTTTTTTAAATAATTCTTTAGGTTTTAATTCATCTGATTTAAGTGTTGGTAATAATGAAACTATAGCAGGTGTTTATAAATATTTAGGTGAGAATTTTGGGTATTCTGCCCAACAAGCTTTTTTAGCTTATCAAGCTTATTTAATAAGTTATGATAAAGATTCAAATAGTTTTTACTCATTAGCAAACTATAGTGAAGGAGTAGATCAACAATATATTAGTGAAAGTAAAGGAGTTAACACAAAATACAATATAAATTTTGCCGTCCAGTTTAAAGAAAATTATTATTTTGGATTAAATATAAATACTCATGAAATTTATATCAATAATTTTATAAGGCATCAAGAAAGTAATTTTGCTACAAACTCAGCAATTACTGGTATTACATTTGAAAATAATTTAGTCACACAAGGAGAGGGTATCTCTATTCAATTAGGGGGAATTGCAAAAATTAATTCTTTTAGATTAGGACTTTCATATCAATCACCTACTTGGTATAATTTATGGGATGAAACTTATCAATATTTAGAAACCAAATCAATAGATAAGGATGGCGTTAATTACCAGGATAAAATAGATCCCAGAGTTATTAATTCTTATCCAAAGTACAAATTAACTACTCCTTCATCAATAACAACTAGCGCTGCATTTATCTTTGGAAAATTAGGATTATTAAGCCTAGATATTATTAGTAGAGATTATTCTAAAATTAAAGCAAAACCTAATAGAGATTTTTTAAATACAAATAGAAAAATTGAGAACCAGCTTACAAACACCATTGATATTAGACTGGGTACAGAAATTAGAATAGAAAAATTTAGTTTAAGAGCTGGTTATGGAAAAATAGGGAGTCCATATTCAGGTTCTATTGGTGTTAATAATCACTCAAAAATTATAGATGATTCCAAATTATATTCTTTTGGAATGGGTTATGATTTTGGGGAGACATTAATTAATTTTTCATACAAAATACTAGAATCTAATAAACATCACCAATTGTTTGATTCTGGCTTAACAGATTTTGCTAAAATTAATTCTAATAATTCAGCATCTACACTATCTATTGTATTTAAGTTTTAATAGTTTTTTAAATATTTCTAATAAATAAAATCTATTATTATATTAAGTATTCTTTAATTATCTTTGTTATAAGAAATTTTTAGCATGAAATACGAAAAGTTTTTTGAAGATCAATTAGATTTAATGGGTGATGATCATATAGGTTCATCATCAGAAACTCCAATTAGAGATAATGCATTTGATATTTCAGATGATGAAAAAATCTCACTAATAGAAAAAGATATCTACAATATACTCGAGACACTAGGAATGGATTTGAATGATGACAGTTTAAAAGGGACACCTAAAAGAGTTGCTAAAATGTTTGTAAAGGAACTCTTTGGTGGATTAAATCCTAATAAACTTCCTAAATCATCAACCTTTGAAAATAAATATGATTATAAAGAAATGTTAGTTGAAAAAAACATTACAGTTTATTCAACATGTGAACATCATTTGATGCCAATTGTTGGTAAAGCTTATGTAGCATATTTTTCAAGTGGTACTGTCATTGGTCTTTCAAAAATGAATAGAATAGTAGAGTATTTTTCTAAAAGACCTCAAGTACAAGAGAGGTTAACTATCCAAATAGTAAGAGCTTTGCAAGAAGCCCTTAAAACGCAGGATGTTGCTTGTGTTATTGATGCAAAACATCTTTGTGTTAATTCTAGAGGCATAAAAGATATTGATTGTAGCACAGTAACTGCAGAATTTGGTGGTAAATTTAAAAATCAAAGTGTGAAAAGAGAATTTTTAGATTATATTAGTAACGAAAGTTCACTTTAACTCACAATGAAATCTGATTTTTATAAAGATTTAAAAATATACAATTCACTTTCAGGAAAAAAAGAAATTTTTGTACCCATAAATAAAAAAAATGTTGGCATTTATGTTTGTGGACCAACAGTATATAATAATGCTCATTTAGGCAATTGTAGAACCTTTATATCATTTGATATAATTCATAGATATATTTCCCACTTAGGATATAAAGTTAGATATGTAAGAAACTTGACAGATGTAGGACATTTAGAAAATGATGATGATGGTGAAGATAAAATTTCTAAAAAGGCAAGAATTGAAAAATTAGAGCCAATGGAAATAGTCCAAAAATATACATTAGATTTTCATACAATTATGGAGAAATTCAATACAATTCCTCCAAATATAGAACCAACAGCTACTGGTCATATTTTAGAACAAATTGATAGCATTAATAAAATAATTGAATCAGGTTATGCTTACAAAAAAAACGGATCTATATACTTTGATGTTATAAAGTTTAATAAAATAAATAAGTATGGTAAATTAAGTGGAAGAAAAATTGAAGACATGATGAATAGTTCTAGAGATTTAGATGGAACTTCTGATAAAAAAAATCCACAAGATTTTGCTTTATGGAAAAAAGCTGAAAAAAATCATATAATGTACTGGAATTCACCCTGGGGAAAAGGGTTTCCAGGGTGGCATCTAGAATGTACTTCTATGAGCAAAAAATATCTTGGAGATTTTTTTGATATTCATGGAGGTGGTATGGATTTAAAATTTCCTCATCATGATTGTGAAATAGCACAATCTGAGGCAATTGACAATCAAAGTCCAGCTAAGTTTTGGATGCATACAAACATGTTGACATTAAATGGTAAAAAAATGTCTAAATCAATTGATAATTTCATTTTGCCTAATGAAATATTTACGGGTAAGAATAATATTTTAAGTAAAGATTTTTCTCCAAATATTGTTAAATTTTTCATGTATCAAGCTCATTATAGAAATGTATTAGATTTGAGCAATGATGCATTAATTGCTTCTGAGAAAGGATTAAACAAGTTAATTGACGGATTTAATTTAATTCCAAATTTGAATAGTAATCATAACAAGTCCGATTTTGATGTTGATAATTGGATATCTAATTGTTATTCTAGAATGAATGATGATTTCAATACACCAATGCTAATTGCCGAAATGTTTGAATGTGTAAAGTTTATTAACAACGTTAATATTGGTTCTAAGAATCTAAATAAAAAAGATAAAGAAAAAATCAAAAACACATTTGAAATATTTCTTTTTGAAATATTAGGATTAATAAATGAAAACAATTCAAATTCTGGAAAATCTTCTGATTTAATTGAACTATTAATTAAAATAAGAAATCAGGCTAGAACAAACAAAAATTTTGAATTGTCAGATCAAATTAGAGATGATTTATTAAAACTTGGAATACAATTAAATGATGAAAAAAATGAGTCATCATACAAATTGATTTAATAATGAAGATTATTGTATATCCGTTTATTTTATTCATAAAATTTTATCAAATAACAATTTCCCCTCTATTGCCATCAACCTGTAGATTTTCTCCTACATGTTCAGAATACAGTAAATTATGTTTACTAAAACATGGATTAATTAAGGGCTTATTCCTTTCATTTAAAAGAATTATTAGGTGTCATCCATGGGGTGGAAAAGGTTTAGATCCAGTCCCTTAATTTTATATATATTTATTCAAAATATTCTTATGACATTTCTAAAGATTAACTGGGCTCCAAACGAAATTTTCTTAAAACTAGGCCCTCTTTCTATTCATTGGTATAGTGTAATGTTTATAATTGCTTTTACCCTAGGTTACTATATTGTAAAAAAAATATATATAAATGATAATAAATCTATAGAATTAGTAGAACCATTGTTTATATACACAGTCTTAGGAACATTAATTGGAGCAAGACTTGGAGAAGTTTTTTTCTACAATTGGGAATATTTTCAAAATAATTTAATTGAAATCCTACTTCCAATAAAAAAAGACCCTAACAGCTCTCTTTTATTTGGAATTATTGATGGATTTAAATTTGTTGGATATAGAGGTTTAGCAAGTCATGGAGCTACTATAGGCATTATCACATCAATGTTTATATACAAATACAAGTTTAAATATGATTCTGTTTTATGGATTTTTGATAGAATAGTTGTTCCAATTTCAATTGGTGGAATGTTTGTAAGAATTGGTAATTTCTTTAATTCTGAAATTGTTGGTAATTATACAGGAAATAATTTTGGTATTATTTTTTCTAATAGAGGGGATATATATCCTAGACATCCAGCCCAACTATATGAAGCATTTGGTTATTTCCTTCTTTTTATTTTACTATGGCATTTATATTGGAGGACAGATTATAAAAATCAAAAAGGATTTCTTTTTGGTCTCTTTTTAATTTGCTTATTTTCTATTAGAGTATTAGTTGAATTTGTAAAAGAAAGTCAAGGAGGTTTTGAAGATGCCTTAGGTATATTATCTACTGGTCAATGGCTAAGTATTCCTTTTATAATAATTGGTGTTTTCTTAATGATAAGAAGTAAAAAAAGTGCTTAGATTACTTTTTTATGCTTTTTCTTAAAGTATCAAACATTACTGGTGTAGCAATAAAAACGGATGAATACGTTCCTATCATAACTCCAATAATTAAAGCAAACATAAATCCTTGAATTGATTCACCACCAAAAATAAATATTGCTAAAAGCACAACTAGAGTTGTGAACGACGTATTTAAAGTTCTACTTAGAGTTGAGTTTAAAGCACCATTTACTGTTCTAGTAAATTCCCATGATTTATTAATCAATCTAAATTCTCTAATTCTATCAAATACAACTACTGTATCATTTAATGAATATCCTATAACTGTTAGAATAGCAGCAATAAATGCTTGGTTAATTTCCATATTAAATGGCATCCAAGTATATGCTATAGAAAAGAATCCCAAAACTACAAGAACATCATGAAAAACCGCTGCAACAGCACCAAGAGAATACTGCCAATCTCTAAATCGAATTAAAATATAAAGAAATACTACAATCAATGAACCGAAAATTGCCAGAAAAGAATTTTTCTTTATATCATCTGCAATAGTTGGTCCTACTTTTATTGAAGACATTATCCCAACTTGTTTATCATCAGCTCCATTAACAAAATCATCATAAATTAAATTTTGTGGAAGATGTTTTTTTAATGAAGAAAACATGATTTGCTGAATTTCTGAATCCACTTCAGACCCTTCAACATCAACTTTATAATTTGTAGTTATTTTTAATTGATTATCTGATCCATAAGTTTTAGCTTCAGCACTTCCTAAAACTGCAATTAAATCAGATTGTATTTCACTTTGATTAACATTACCTTCAAATCTAACTGTATAAGATCGCCCACCTACAAAGTCAACTCCTTGATTTAAACCATTAGTAAAAAGTGAAAAAATTCCAATGGTTAATAAGGATAATGAAAACATATATGCAACTTTTCTTTTTTGTAAAAAAGTAATACTTAAATTCTTAAATAAATTTTTGGTATATTTTGTAGAAAAGTCCAAAGTTTTAGATTTACTAAGTCTAGCATCTACTAACATTCTAGTAATAAAAATTGCCGTAAATAAAGAAGTAGCAATACCAATTAAAAGAGTTGTAGCAAAACCTTTGATTGGACCTGATCCAAACACAAATAATATTAAGGCTGTTAATCCAGTTGTTATGTTAGCATCTAGAATGGATGATAGTGCATTACTAAAACCATCTCCTACAGCTTGCTTTTGACCCTTTCCTTTTGTCAACTCTTCTCTTATTCTTTCAAAAATTAGAACATTTGCATCTACTGACATACCTATTGTAAGTACTATACCTGCAATTCCTGGTAGTGTAAGAACAGCACCTAAACCAGCTAAAATTCCAAATATTAATACAATATTTAAAACCAAAGCAATATCAGCATAAATTCCAGCTCTTCCATAATAAAAAGTCATCCATAAAAGAACTAATAAAAGTGCAATAGCAAATGAATTTACCCCTCTTTCAATTGATTCTTGACCTAAAGATGGTCCAACAATTTCAGATTGAATTATTTCAGCAGATGCTGGAAGTTTTCCCGCTCTTAAAACATTTGCTAAGTCAATAGCTTCATTTAAAGTGAATTGACCTGATATCTCAGATCTACCACCTGAAATAGCACCTTTAGAAACTCCTGGTGCAGAATATACTATATCATCTAATACTATTGCAATATTGCTTTTATCTTTGTAAGCATTACCTGTCATTTCTTCCCATTTTCTAGCCCCTTTTCCATTCATTTGCATAGAAACTGCAGGAGATCCTATTTGATCATAACTTTGGCTAGCGTCTACTACAACACTTCCACTTAATGGTGGTTGATCATCTCTATTAGATTGGATTGCATATAGATCTACAACTTTTGAATTAGTATCAGGCTTTCCAAATAAAAACTTAGTAAATCTTTTTTCAGGTGGCAAAAGTTTTCTGATTTCAGGCATAGAAAGATATTCTTCAATCTTTTTTTGATCTTTTGATAGGAATTGAGCAATTACTGGGCCTCCTTGATAACCTGTTCCAACTATATAATCAAATAATGGATTTTTGATGGATGTATTTATAGAATCATTTGCTTCAACATCTGCCAATAAATCATCAATTTTCGAAGTTTCAGTTTCTATAACTTCTTTATCTTTTTCTTGTGAAATTTTTTTTAATACTTCGTTAGCTTGAGATAAAAAATTTAAAAATGAATCATTTTTTTCAGTAACCCAAAATTCTAATTGGGCTGTACTTTGTAATAATTTTTTTACCCTAGCTACATCTCTAGCTCCTGGAAGTTCAACTAATATTCTACCAGAATTACCAAGCCTTTGAATATTGGGTTGAGTAACTCCAAATTTATCGATTCTTTTTCTTAATACTTCAAATGCAGAAACAATTGATTCATCAATTTTTTGCTTAATAATTGGTTTAACTTCATCATCAGACATTTCAAAATTAATCTCATCACTGAGTGATCTATTTGCAAAAATATCAGGAGAAGCTAGAGTTGTATCTCCTTTTATTTCATCAAAAGAAGTAAAAAAAGATTCTAGATAAGTTTGATCGGACTCTTTTTGTAATTCATCAGCATTATTCAATGCATTATTAAAAACTACATCTTTAGAGTTTTCAGCTAATCCTTTTAAAATATCTTTTACTGAAACTTGTAAAATAACATTTATACCTCCTTTTAAATCTAGTCCTTTATTAAGTTCCTTTGATTTAGCACCTTTATATGTTGTAAAGCCAAGTATTTTTTCATCTCCAATAGAGTCTAAATAATTAACATATTTCTCCTGTCTTTTATCTGAGAAATTCATTTCATTTTCAGAAACTGAGTTAATTGAATACTCTAAAGCATTATCCTCAACAGCAGAGCTTATAAAAGTAAATGAAATTTGGTATAGACTTACTAATCCAAAACAAAGAGCAAAAAACTTTATGAGTCCATTATTTTGCATAAAATTAAATTTAAGAAAATTTCTTTTTTAAAAACGAGCAAATATATGATTTCCGACAGGATAAAGCAATTAATAATACAGGTTAAGGCATGTATATTGCTATTTTATCAATCTTCTAATGATAAGTTCATTCTTCTGACAGCCTCAGCACTTTGACTGAATTTAATCATTTCTTCATCATTTAAATCTAGATCAATAATTTTTTCACAACCATTTTTTCCAATGATACATGGTACACCAATACATATATCATCTTGATTATATTCTCCATCAAGAAGGACTGAACAAGGAATAATTCTTTTTTGATCATTAAGAATAGAATTCACTAAGTAAGCAACAGATGCACCAGGTGCATACCAAGCAGATGTACCTAATAATTTAGTAAGAGTTGCTCCACCAACCATAGTATCCTGAGCTACTTTTTTAAGTTTATCTTCCGGAATTAAATTAGAGACAGGAATTCCATTATAACTTGCAAGCCTAGTTAAAGGAATCATAGTAGTATCACCATGACCACCAATTACCATTCCATGAATATCATTTGCTGGTCTATTTAGAGCTAATGATAAATAAGTCTTAAATCTGGAACTATCTAATGCACCACCCATACCAATAACTCTGTTTTTAGGTAAACCTGTTGAATTCAAAGTTAAATATGTCATTGTATCCATAGGATTAGAAACAACAACAATTATTGCATTACTTGAATGTTTTAAAATATTATTAGAAACTTCTTTAACAATCCCAGCATTTATACCAATTAATTCTTCTCTAGTCATACCAGGTTTTCTTGGAATTCCCGAACTAATAACTACAACATCACTATTTGATGTAACTGAATAATCACCTGTTGTTCCTACTATTTTAGTGCCAAACCCTATAGTTGTTGCAGTTTGCATCATATCTAAAGCCTTCCCTTCAGCAAAACCCTCTTTAATATCTAAAAGAACAACCTCACTTGCTATGGACTGTGATGCAATAACATCCGCACAAGTTGAACCCACATTTCCTGCTCCTACTATCGTTACTTTCATATAATTTTATATTATCTATTAAACATCAATATTAGCGTAAGTTGCATTTTTTTCTATAAATTCTCTTCTTGGAGGAACTTCATCACCCATCAACATTGAAAAAACTCGATCAGCTTCAACAGCATTGTCAATCGTTACTTTTCTAAATGTTCTGAATTCAGGATTCATTGTAGTTTCCCATAGTTGAATAGCATTCATTTCTCCTAAACCTTTATACCTTTGAATAGTGGAACCCTGTCCAAACTCTTCCACTAGCTTATCTCTTTCATTATCATCCCAAGCATATTGTTTTTTTGCACCTTTTTTAACAAGATAAAGCGGAGGAGTTGCTATATATATATTACCATTTTCAATTAATTCCTTCATGTACCTAAAAAAGAAAGTTAAAATTAGAGTAGCAATATGACTACCATCTACATCTGCATCACACATTATAACAATTTTGTGATATCTAAGTTTTTCTAAATTTAAAGCTTTACTATCCTCTTCAGTACCTATTGTTACTCCTAATGCTGTATAAATATTAATAATCTCTTGGTTTTCAAAAACTTTATGTTGCATTGCTTTCTCAACATTTAAGATCTTACCTCTAAGAGGTAAAATGGCTTGAAAATTTCTATCTCTTCCCTGTTTTGCAGTTCCACCAGCTGAATCACCCTCTACTAAAAACACTTCACATAATTCAGGGTCCTGTTCGGAGCAATCAGACAATTTTCCAGGTAGACCTCCCCCACTCATTACGGTCTTTCTTTGAACCATTTCTCTAGCTTTTCTAGCTGCATGTCTAGCTTGAGCAGCTAAAATTACCTTATCAACAATTATTTTAGCATCATTTGGATTTTCCTCAAGATAATTTTCTAACATTTCTGAGACTGATTGGGAAACAGCCGAATTCACTTCTCTATTTCCTAATTTAGTTTTAGTTTGACCTTCAAACTGTGGTTCAGCAACTTTAACGGAAATTATAGCGGTTAAACCCTCTCTAAAATCATCACCAGCAATTTCAAACTTTAACTTATCTAACATTCCTGAAGAATCAGCATATTTTTTTAGAGTAGATGTTAACCCCCTTCTAAAACCTGCAAGATGTGTTCCTCCTTCATGTGTATTAATATTATTAACATAAGAGTGTAAATTTTCAGAAAAAGATGTATTGTAGATCATTGCAACTTCAACAGGAATATTGTTTTTCTCCCTCTCCATAGAAATAACATTTGAAGTTAAGGGTTCTCTATTTTCATCTAAAAATCGAATAAATTCTTTTAAACCTTCTTCTGATTTAAAAGTTTCAGAAACAAATTTTCCATCTACTTTATTTCTTTTATCAGTTATAGAAAGGACTATTCCTTTATTTAAAAATGACAACTCCCGCATCCTGTTAGACAAGGTCTCATAACTATAATCTTGAACCTCAGTAAATATTGATTTATCCGGTCTAAAAGTTACTTCAGTACCTGTTTTATCTGTTTTACCATCTGTTTTTACTGGATATAGTGTCCTACCTTTTTCATATTCTTGGATCCAAATTTTTCCATCACGATAAACTTTAGCTGTCAAATGGTCTGACAATGCATTAACAACAGAAACTCCAACTCCATGTAATCCACCAGAAACTTTGTAAGAATCCTTATCAAACTTACCACCTGCTCCAATTTTAGTCATTACAACTTCCAATGCTGAAACTCCCTCTTTTTTGTGAATGCCAACAGGAATACCTCTACCATTATCTTCAACAGTTATTGAATTATCTTCATTAATTGAAACTCTAATTTCATTACAATGACCAGCCATTGCTTCATCAATAGAATTATCTACTACTTCATGTACTAAATGATGTAAACCTCTAGTTGAAACATCACCAATATACATCGACGGTCGCTTCCTAACATGTTCCATTCCTTCAAGAGCCTGTATGCTATCCGCCGAATACTGATTCTTATTTATTTCTTCACTCATTTTATAAATTTTCTAACAAAATTTAATCAAAACAAATATAAGAAATTCGTACAGGAATTTGAGGCTTTTACAGATAAGAATAGCCTCAAGTTATCAACAATTTTATTGTATAAAAAATTGATATTTAATAAGAATCTAAATGAACATTTGAAACTGATCTTCCTGACGGATCATTCATGTTTTTAAAAGACTTATCCCACTCAAGTGCTATTGGAGTGCTACATGCTATGGATGGAACAGATGGGACTGTTTTAGCAGCAGTTTCTGAAGGGAAATGAGATTCAAAAATGGATCTATAAAAAAATTCTTCCTTTGACATTGGAGTTTGAAAAGGAAAAGTAAACTTAGCATTATTAAACATTTCCTCTGAAACTTCTTTTTCAACTAATTCTTTTAAGCTATCTATCCAATCATATCCAACACCATCACTAAACTGTTCTTTTTGTCTCCAAGCAACAGATTGAGGCAAATAATTCTCAAAAGATTTTCTTAAAATCCATTTTTCCATTTTTTCTTTATTAATCATCTTATCTCTAGGATTAATTCTCATTGCGACATCAAGGAATTCTTTATCTAAAAAAGGAACTCTACCTTCTATTCCCCATGCAGCCAAGGACTTATTAGCTCTTAAACAATCATATTGATAAAGTTTCTCAAGTTTTCTAACAGTTTCTTTATGGAATTCCTCCGGGTTAGGTGCTTTATGAAAATACAAATAACCTCCAAAAATTTCATCAGCACCCTCACCAGATAAAACCATCTTTATACCCATAGATTTTATAACCCTAGCCATTAAATACATTGGGGTTGAAGCTCTAACTGTAGTGACATCATAAGTTTCTAAATGAAAAATAACATCCTTAATTGCATCTAATCCTTCCTGAATAGTGAAGTTTATTTCATGGTGAATGGAACCAATATGATCAGCAACAAGTCTTGATGCTTTTAAATCAGGAGAACCCACTAACCCAACTGCAAAAGAATGTAATTGTGGATACCAAGCTTGTTTTTGATCATCTGATTCAATTCTGTTTTTTGAATACTTTTTAGCTAAAGCGGAAGTAATAGATGAATCTAAACCTCCTGACAAAAGAACTCCATAGGGTACATCACTCATTAACTGTCTATGAACAGCCTGTTCTAAAGAATCCTGTAAAGCAATTAAATCTGTTTGATTATTAGATACTGCATCATAATTCATCCAATCTCTTTTATACCATTTAATTGGCTTAGGAGATTTGTTAGATAAATAATGTCCAGGAGGAAAAATTTCAATTTTGTTACACACACCTTCTAAAGCTTTTAATTCAGAAGCTACATAGAAAGTACCAAACTTATCCCAACCCATATATAGAGGAATAATTCCCATATGATCCCTAGCAACTAAATAATCATCTGTATTTTCATTGTATAAAACAAATCCAAATATGCCATTTAAATCGTCTAAAAAATCAATACCTTTCTGACTGTATAAAGCCAAGATAATTTCACAATCAGAATTAGTTTGAAAATCATAATTAATTTTTAAATTATCTTTTAATAATCTATGATTGTAAATTTCTCCATTAGCAGCTAAAATTAACTTTCTATCTGAACTAAATATTGGTTGATTACCAGATTGAGGATCTACAATAGCTAAACGTTCGTGAGCTAATAATGCATTTTTAGAAGAATGTATACCGCTCCAATCTGGACCTCTATGTCTAACTTTCTTAGACATTTCTAAAACCTGAGTTCTAAGAATTTCTGAATCTTGTTTTATATCCAATGCACAAACTATTCCACACATATTAAACTTTTAAGCAAATATCATTAAAATATATATAAATGAAACTTATTTAATAATATTGATTATAGATTGATATTATTTTTGATTAATATATATAAATTTGAAACTTTAATATAAAAAACAACAAAATATTCTTATAAATTGAAAGATTTAGTAAATTGAATTTTATAAATATTTGTTATAAAAATGAAGAATCCTATCGTTGATTTAAAAAATATAAACATAAATCATGATGACAAAAACATTCTTTCTGACATATCGCTTTCAATAAGAAAAGGAGAATTCATTTATTTGATAGGTAAAACAGGAAGCGGAAAAAGCAGCTTACTTAAAATACTCTATGGAGATATTAAAATTTTGGATGGAGAAGGTAGTGTTGCAGGAATTAATATTGTAAAAATTAAAGAAAAAGAAATCCCTTTTTTAAGAAGAAAACTTGGCATTGTTTTTCAAGATTTTAAACTTCTATCAGATAGATCTATTAAAAAGAATCTTGAGTTTGTTTTAAAAGCAACTGATTGGAAAGACAAGCAGAAAATAGAAGACAGAATTCAAACAGTTCTAGAAAAAGTAAAATTACAAAATACAGAAAATAAGTTTCCTCACGAATTGTCTGGTGGAGAACAGCAAAGAATTGCTATTGCCAGAGCACTTCTTAATAAGCCTGAACTAATTTTAGCAGATGAACCAACTGGAAATCTTGATCCTGCTACTAGTGCTGAAATCATTGAAGTATTTAAAAAAATAAACAAAAACGGAACTACTATTTTGATTGCTACTCACGATTATGATATCATCTCAAAGTTTCCAGCAAAAACTATAAGAATAGAGAATAACAAATTTTTTGAATTATCAGAAAAAAAATAACTATTCCCATCAAAACTAAAGAACTAGAGATTATTATTTAATTTAGCTTAAATTTATTTCATCTATGGTTGATAAAATCAAAAATATTAAACATCTTAAATCAAACCATTTCTTCTTAATGGCAGGCCCCTGTGCAATTGAAGGTGAAGAAATGGCATTTAAAATTGCTGAAAAAATATTAGATATAACCAATAGATTAGATATACCCTATATTTTTAAAGGCAGTTTTAAAAAAGCCAACAGAACTAGAATTGATAGTTTTACTGGAATTGGTGACGAAAAAGCTTTAAATATTTTAAAAAAAGTTGGTGAAAAATTACAAATCCCAACAGTTACTGATATTCATGAAGTAAAAGATGCTAATCTTGCTGCAAATTATGTAGATGTGCTTCAAATACCTGCTTTTCTCATCAGGCAAACTGATTTATTATCAGCAGCAGCTAAAACTGGAAAACATATTAATCTAAAGAAAGGTCAATTCATGAGTCCTGAAAGCATGTTTCACGCTGTAAAAAAAATACAAGATTCTGGAAACGACAATGTAATAATTACAGAAAGAGGAAGTATGTTTGGATATCAAGACTTGTTGGTTGATTTCAGAGGAATTCCTGTAATGAAAAAATGCGCACCAGTTGTTTTAGATGTAACACATTCTCTTCAACAACCTAATCAATCATCAGGAGTTACAGGCGGAAGGCCTGAAATGATAGAAACAATTGCAAAAGCAGGAATTGCTTCAGGTGCTGATGGTATTTTTATTGAAACGCATTTTGATCCTAAAAATGCTAAAAGTGACGGAGCTAATATGCTTAATATTAGTAAATTAGAAGATCTTTTAAAAAAGTTAGTTGCAATCAAAAAAGCAATTAATTCATTTAAATAAATCAAATTAATATATATTTGCCCTTGCAAATTTTTTGTTCTTTGAAAAAAAATTGGGGTCGACTGGTTTTGACAGCGAGTCTGATTTAATGGTAAGCAGATCGAGCTCTGGACTATAGCTCGTAAATATTCTAGTACCAAACTTTAAATGGCGAACACAATTACGCTCTTGCAGCCTAATAACTGAATTATAGTAAGTTTAAGGCCTTGTCCCGCCAGGCGGGAAGGTAAGATGTCTCAGAATAGCCTTTGTTGACGGCGATTCATTATGAGATACCATTAAAGTCAACATAGAAATCTTAAGGCTTTGGTAAGATTTTAAAATAAAAAAGCTAAGTAATATTTGGGTAGTTTTCAGTCAGAATATTATCGAAAATTAATTGAAAACTAAATCTGTAGAAAGCTATTTTGTCGCTTGTTTGGACGAGGGTTCGATTCCCTCCGACTCCACCAATACCCTTGTAAGTCACCGATTTACAAGGGTTTTTATTTT
>UINC01001396.1_pt1 | contig 22299 bp, 20 predicted proteins | sample 5385821 | NCBI WGS metagenome assembly UINC01 (sample SAMEA4666929, study PRJEB26691) | marine metagenome | isolation source: Pacific Ocean | place: Pacific Ocean | collected 2011-10-13 | reverse complement strand
ATTTTTTACAGAAAGAATGTGTGAATGTCAAAACTGTCGGAGTGCTTTCCACACTTGGAACCTGGAAGGTAGGGTTTTATCCAGGTCTGCTTGGCGCGTTCGGTTACGAAGTCCGGACACTTACTGAAGACCGGCAACAACGCCTTCATAATGAAGCTTTGTTTCATCCAGAATACGGAATCAAAGTACAGGCTCATCCTGTTACAACTAAAGCTCGAAATGTTTTAATGGAGGGATTTGAGTCCTTGGAGAAAAAAGGGGCGCAGGCCATTATTTTAGGCTGTACTGAAATTCCGTTGGGTCTTCCGGAACGCAAAATCGGTGAGACATTTTGCATTGATACGAGCTTGATATTAGCTCGAGCGCTGATCCGTGAATTCAGCCCAGAGAAGCTTATACCGTGGTCATGGGGAACTTGATCTGAATGCAAGTGTTTATGAAAAACACAACACCAATTGAAAATTTAAAAACCGTGATGGCTCGTTTGCGACATCCGACGGAAGGCTGTCCGTGGGACAGAGACCAAACTTTTGCCAGTATAGCTCCTAACACGATTGAAGAGGCATACGAAGTTTCTGATGCAATTGACTGCAAAGACATGTCTTCACTAAAAGAAGAGTTGGGAGACTTGTTGTTGCAAATTGTTTTTCACTCCCGCATAGCTGAAGAGTCCGGACATTTTGATTTTGATGAGGTTGCTCAAAACATTGCCGACAAAATGATCCGCAGACATCCTCATGTTTTCGGGGAAGAAGGAGAGCGGTCAAAAGAATTTCACGGGGATCAATGGGAAGAGCAGAAAAAGCGTGAACGTACAGAAAAAGCTCTTCGTCGTGGAGATCATACTCCGAGTATTCTCGATGATGTAGCTCTGTCACTTCCAGCTCTCATGCGTTCTGAAAAATTGGGAAAACGTGCCGCAAAAGTCGGATTCGATTGGCCGGATATAGATTCGGTTTTTGAAAAAATGAACGAAGAAATTCAAGAATTGAAGAATGAGTTGGAAGCAAAGACAATTTCCCGAGAAGCAGTCGAAGAAGAACTTGGTGACATGTTGCTTACAGTTGTCAGTTTGGCTCGTCATCTTCAAGTTAATCCGGAATTAGCTCTGCGTCGGGGCAGTGCCAAATTTGAACAACGTTTCCGTTTTGTCGAAAAACGGCTAGAGAAAGATGGGAATTGTCCTGAAAACGCCAGCCTTGAAGAATTGGAATCGCTTTGGCAGGAGGCAAAGCAAAGAAAAATTTCAAATGGATAAGCCTGACCTTATTTCTTAGCCTGATGCTTTCTTCTCTTTTTTCTCCCCCCATTCATTAAAGTTTTTTGAAAATCGCATGCTCACACGCAGAAATTTATTAAAAAGAAGTGCGATCAGCGGAGTTACCTTGCTGGCATTTGAAACTTGTTACGCATCTCCACAGATACCTCCTGCACCTGACGGAATGGGGCATCATTTTGAGTTTTTGACTCCTGAGGATAGAGGCATTTTGTCTAAACTCATTCCTGTGATTCTTGCAGAATCTCTTCCTTCATCCTCCAAAAAACATGAGCAGGCAATCAAAGAAGTAATTGTAGGCTGGGATATTGCGGTTAGCGGATTGCCGATTTTGACACAACAAGAACTACGGAAGCTGTTTTCAGTGCTGGACTCCAACTTGATTTTTTCGCTTACTCCCCGTTTACTCACAGGCGTTCCGGGAGCTTGGGAAGATCCCACAGAAATTGAAGATTTTTTAAACAATTGGCGTAACAGTAATCCGGAAAGTATAATCACAGGAAATGAACTGCGGGTTGGCTACATGGGAATGGTTGAACTGACTATGGCCTCCTGGTATGGCAACCCACGCTCCTGGGATTTTTGTGGCTATGGCGGGCCGCCTGTTTTGTCGGGAACATAAGAATTTTTTGTCAGAAAACTGATCATGAGTGATGCTAAAAATACAATAACCGATTTTGTGGCAGAAGGTTTTCAGAATGGCTGGAAACATATTGATGCTTCCCAGCTGGATGAGGATCAAACCCTTGAGACGGATGTTGTAATTATTGGTTCCGGAGCAGGAGGAGGTAACTCTGCTGAAATTTTGGCGCAAGCAGGATTGAATGTGATGATTGTGGAGGAAGGTCCGCTTCAAACTTCCAGTGATTTTCACATGAAAGAAGATGAAGCATATCCCAATCTTTATCAGGAATCTGCCGGACGGCAAACTAAAGATCGGGGCATCAAGATTTTTCAGGGGCGGATGGTTGGTGGAGGTACAGGAATCAATTGGACAACTAGTTTTCGTACTCCTTCATCTACGCTCAAATTTTGGGCTGAAGAGATGAGCGTTCAGGGATTTTCGGAGGAAGAAATGCGTCCCTGGTTTGAGTTAGTGGAAAAACGTTATAATATCCAGGACTGGACCGATACTCCCAACGCTAACAATAGTGTTCTTGAAACGGGTTGTACAAAACTGGGTATCCGTTGGGGAAAAATCCGTAGAAATGTTGCTGGTTGCCTGAACTTGGGGTATTGCGGAACTGGATGCCCGGTCAACGCAAAACAGTCCACTTTGGTCACGACCATTCCTGGAGCATTAAAAAAGGGGGCAACCCTAATCTCAAAAGCCAGAGCTGAAACTTTTGAAATAAAAAAAGGGAAAATCGATAAACTGCATTGCAGGTCCATGACTCCACGCGGTAATGCCCCAGGAAGACAATCCATCAAAATTAAAGCAAGACATTATGTACTGGCTGCGGGAGGAATTGGAAGTCCAGCCGTTTTGTTACGCTCAGAAAACAAAACATTGAATCCGTACGGTTTAGTCGGCAAACGGACATTTCTGCATCCTGTCAACATTTCCGGGGCCATCATGCCGTTTCGTGTCAATGGAGAATATGGAGCTCCACAAACAAGCTATTCAGACCATTACATTGAGACTCGCTTGGACAATCAACGAGCCGGTTTCAAACTGGAATGTCCACCCTTACAACCAATGTTAACTGCGACTTCTTTGGAGGGTCACGGGAAATCCCATGCTGAAATTATGAAGCAGCGTCCTTTTCTGCAAGTCCTAATAGCGCTCCAGCGGGATGGCTTTCATCATGATAGTATTGGAGGGCAAGTGTTCCTGAAAAGTGATGGTACTCCGGGTTTGGACTATCAGGTTTCTGGCTATGTTTGGGAAGGGATAAGAGATGCTTTTCTCGTGATGGCGGAAATCCAATTTGCGGCGGGAGCCAAAGTCGTTGCTCCAGCGCATAGGGACGCTAGACTATACCACAGCCTCAAAGAAGTTAAAAAGACGATTGCAGCTTTAGATATGGAAATATTGAAAGCCAGATTGTTTTCAGCGCATGTGATGGGTGGCTGCCCAATGGGAGAAAACCCGGTGAAATCGGTGGTCAATTCAATGGGACGCCATCATGAGGTGGAGAATCTCTCTGTATTTGACGGCTCTGTGTTTCCAACATCCATCGCTGCAAATCCGATGGTATCCATTTTTGGAACTACTACCAAATTTGCTACAGAGTTGGCAAAGGGATTGGCTGCGTAAAATCAGAAAAGTTTCACCTTAGCACAGACTCTCCACAACCTGCTAACGGTTCCACCTGTCCCTGTCAGCTTATCAAAATCGTAACGATTAAGCTATGCTTGATCCGGGGAAGCTCTTCGTTTAGCTGGATAATGAGGCCCTCTATGTAAAATAACAGAATTCTGCTTGAAGGCTGTGCAAATATAAACTATAATTAAAAGATTGCGAAAACTATTTTGAAAGAGGTCTTTGCAGAGTATGTAAAAAATATCTGGGAGGAGTGAATCCCAAAGCAGAAGTTTAGGAAGCCGTCCAAATACCCACTCTAAACCGCAAAGTTGTAATTTACATTTTTCAGTATTATCGTTTATTTACGGAAATTTTGATGAGTGATGCAAAACATATGAGCCGCAAGGAACTCTTGCAGCCAAACCGGATGGAAAAAAAATTATATGCATTTGTCGATCATGCATACCGGAAAAAGCGCTTTTACATTAGTGTGGCTGCTACAGTTGTTGTTTTGATCCTGGGAATATGGGGAGGTTGGCAGTATCTGCAAAATGAACGTATTAACCAGGCAAATCTTTTTCACATTGCACAGGCAAAACTCACCAATCCAGCTCTATCGGAAGAAGAAAGATTAAGTCAGGGGATTGCAGCCTTACAGGACTTTGCAAAGTCTGGATCAGGCAGTGTACTGAGAATATTGGCGTTGATGGAATCTGGAGAGGCTTATGCTCGTCAGTCACAAATTGAGGAGTCTATTGCAGTTTTTGAGGAAGTAATAAAGTATCCCGAAGCAACCACATTTCTTCGAAATTCCGCCCGCCTCAGTCTGGCTGCATTGTTCGAACAGCAACAGCGGTGGGATGAAGCAGAGATGATGTTGCAGTCAATTGATATTTTATCATGGAATGATGTGCGTTGGCGCGCCTTGGCTAGAATTGCAATTGCTAAAGGTGAAACTGAAAAGGCAAAAAATTTGCTTGAACAACTGCTGGAAACAGTACCTGATTCTGCCTTTCGGCAGGAAACCGAGACATTACTCTTGACTCTCTGATTTCTCAAAGATTACATATTTACTGCTATCGTAAAAGGTCTAAATCTGTACGAAAACAGAATTATCCATAGAGTCACGGAGAATACAGAGGATTGATTTAAATAATTTTTTCTCTGTGCCCGCTGTAGTTCGGTGGTTAGGTTTTTACAATTTCCAATTTTTTGGAAACCATTATATTTAACCAATTATCAAAAAACAGAAAATGAAAGAAGGTTATCTGAGGCTATTGGAAGAACACAAACAAAAGGAAAATGTCAACTTGTTTCAAAAAGTTCTAACCATGACCAAGCGTGCAAAATCGCTGTATAGTCTTGAGGAGTCAGCCCGTTCTTCACTAAAACATAAACCTACGTTTCAAGCCATTCTGGAAAATCATGACGGGCGTTTGACAATGACAAAACCAAAAACGGATATTTCGGAAGAAGATTCCAGCCAGGGATAAAAACGGGACACTTCCAAAGTGCTGCCCTGTCCCCTTGAAACCTGAGAGCTAGAAAAGCGAAATGCGGGAATCAGTCAACATGATGCAGGGTTTTACGCGCATTATGCGTGCGTTGCTGACCCGTTCCCGTTCACAGTATGCGGCTCTGATCATTTTTTCCGGAATGGGGCTTGCTGATTTTCTGTTTCGTACACACATTTTTCCTGTATATACTTATTCCCTGCAAAAGATTGGAGCAAAGCCCATTTGGACAGATCTTGATGTCGGTTTTGCTCCTATTGTCTGGCTTTCCTTCTTTGCCATTATCTTAGGCAGTCTAACTATAGTCATCACATTTGCATCCCAAAATGTTCCAAAACTGATTGATTTATACATGGATCACTGGCAGAGTCTCTTATTTGTCTGGTGGTCTGCCGCGTGTCTGATTCATGCTCTCACAATCAAGGTCCTTGCGGAAGTCGGTGCAGATATAGTTCCCAGCCTCGTTTTCAATTACCATGTGTTACTTGCTGTCTCTCTGGTGATTGGTTTCCCTTTTGTTTTTTCCATTCTCAGGTCCACCAAGACCAGCAATGTAATTGAAAATTTGCTGCAGGGAAGTTATGCCACGTTTAAGCATTTGACTAAGAAAGGTCCTACCGGAAAAATTTCTCATCAAGAACACGAAAAAATACAATACAAGTTATTTGAAGAACTCAATCAGCTAATGGATTTGCTGGTCTATGTTCCCTATAAAGAACCAAAAGCACAAATTATTGAAGGCATTGGAGCTTTGCTGCAGAATTATGTTCAATCAAAATCGAATTTTCCAGAATATTTTTTTAAAATAGATCAACGGATTTATGAAGATATTTCTTTCCGGACAATGAAAAATTTGCTGGGAGAAGCGGAAAAATCACATACATTTTATGAGCAGAAGAGCTTCAGGTTGATTGGAAATGTATACAATATTTTCCTTGAGACTGGAGAATTTGATCTCTCCACTTTGTGTGTGGAGCAATTGGTCCAAATTGGAAAAACAGCAATTGAATGCGATGATCAGGAACTGATAGAAGTTGTTACAGTTCGCCTCAACACCTACTTCAGATTTGCGCTGAAACATGGGCAGCACCACAACGAACCGCGCAACTTATATAATCTGGTTTTTCATTATGGACAGTTTCTTGGGTACTTGATGGAATACAAGCAAGTGGACCGGACCAGGACATGTATAGGTTATTTTGTGTTTTATGGACAACAGTGTTTCAATGCAATTTCTCGTGCAGGATCCTTAGCTTTTATTTTAGACGTTCTGGCCTCTGAAATGCAGAAACTAATGATTAAAATCCAGCAGAAAAATTGGGACAGAGAGCTGCAGGATGAGCTGCTACAGAAGTTTCTTTTGTTCGATAATTTTCAGGATATGAACAAAAACTTTGCCATACAATTCTTCAGTCAAAATCACGGCATTCGACTTTTGCATATCGGTTTGGCTCTGTTCTATCTCAACAAGAAAGAAGATGAGTTTGCAAATGTCATCGCTCAGGACACTGTACAAGATCTCATATTAATGGGAGAACCGCTGTTTTCCAAAACAATGGATACTATTTTTGCGAGGCTGCAGTTTTCAGGTCCAAAATTTTGGGAAGATACTGACCGTGGGAATTTAAATATATATTACACACCATTTCAAAATGAAATAAAGTCTTTCAGAAAAATACAGGAGAAATATATACTTGAAAGCGAAAAAAATCCTGCATATAAGGAGTAGCAGGCTTACAGTAAAATTACAGTATTAAAAGAATTCTTGTGTCATGAAAAAATCTGGTTTATACTGCAACGGAAACTATTAATGTTTGCTTAGTATTGCGAAGTATAATAGTTTTTTGAAATTGTTTTCTAATAAAGAAGGATAGATATGAAAAGAGATTCAGAATTTTTAAAAAAGGTAAGAAAGCTTGCTGCTGAAAATAATATGGGTGCAACAGCAAAGGTTCTAAAAATGCCGGTTTACACATTAAAGGCCCGTTTGCTGAGTGCCTCAACAAAACTTGGTGAAGTACCGCCCCAGTTTGCTAGAACAAGAGCTGTGAAAAAAGTTTTAAAGGCAAAAAAACGTAAACACTTGGATACAGTACGTGCGGCAGGTAAAGCTGGGAGTTCCAAACGTGTGATTATTCCACAGCAGATTTTTCAAGAGTTGGACTGGAAAAAAGGAGACAGCATTGTCATCCGCCGTTCTGGGAAAAACAAAATTATTATTGAAAAATCGGCAAGCAAATAATCTTCTTTTAAGCACTTGTAATCTTAATTGTACGAGTGTTTCCCTCCTTCATTATGATTGGCGATTGATGACTCATGGACCAGAGTTTATCAATCGTTGATTCTTTAGGTTTAGCATTAGACAGGATTAAAAATGGATTTGGTGTATCGCCCAAGACGCTTGAGACGTTCCGCATCTATTCGTGGATTGGTGCGTGAAACAGAACTTTCTCCTCGCCAACTGATTTATCCTCTTTTTGTAACAGAAGGCAAATCTGTGCGAGATCACATCGACAGCATGCCTGGACAATTTCGCTTATCTACTGATGAACTGGTCCGTGAGTGTGAAGAACTTTATGCGCTGGGTGTTGGTGCTGTTAACCTATTTGGTTACTCTGAAGAAAAAGACGAATCCGCCACAAAGTCCTATGATTCCAACGGTTTGGTTCAGCGTGCAATCCGGGCGATAAAATCTGCTGTTCCGGAGCTGTGTGTGCAAACCGATGTTGCACTTGATCCTTATACAACCCATGGGCATGACGGACTGGTCATTGACGGTGAAATCGTGAATGATGAATCTGTTGAGGTGCTTTGTAAAATGGCACTTTCTCATGCAGAAGCTGGTGCAGATTGGATAGCACCTTCCGACATGATGGACGGGCGAATTGGAGCAATTCGAAACGCACTGGACGTGCAGGGATTTTCTCAAGTCGGAATTCTTGCCTATTCTGCAAAGTATGCATCCTGTTTTTATGGTCCGTTTCGTGGAGCTCTTCAGTCTGCACCAAAAAGTGGTGATAAAAAAACTTACCAAATGGATCCTGCCAACACTCGAGAAGCACTTCGGGAAATTGCTTTAGATTTGGAAGAAGGAGCAGATGTAGTGATGATCAAACCGGCATTAACCTATCTGGATGTAATTTCACGTGTACGCGAGGCCTTTGACGCTCCAGTTGCGGCCTATAATGTTTCAGGAGAATATGCGATGGTTGTTGCTGCTGCGGAAAAAGGTTGGATTGACCAGGATCGTGCCATGATGGAAATGCTATTGTCTATCCGGCGGGCAGGGGCAGATATGATTCTAACTTATTTTGCCAAGGACGCAGCTGCATTTCTGCGTGCAGATTACGGAAGTTTTACATGAATGCATCACTGACCATCCGTAATGCAGAACTGGTTCTTCCTGGTAGAATAGAACGGGCAGATGTTTCAGTTATCAACGGTCGAATTTATGCTATTGGCTACGGAATACCTGATGTAGGAGATGTTATTAATGCGGAAGGTTTGTATTTGCTCCCGGGCATCATTGATCCGCAAGTTCATTTCCGTGAACCAGGAGCTGATCACAAGGAAGATTTACACAGCGGCTCTTGTGCAGCAGCAGCAGGCGGAGTAACCAGTTATCTTGATATGCCTAACAACGTACCTCCGGTCATTACACGTCAGCAGATGGCAGAAAAAAAGCAGTTGGCTGCAGAAAAATCTGTTGTCAATTATGGTTTTTTTATGGGAGCAACTTCGGAAAATCTGGATGAGTTGAATGCCGTTGAAAATGTCTGTGGTATAAAAATTTTTATGGGTTCGTCCACCGGAGATCTGCTGGTGGATAATCCGGTTGTCTTGGAGAGAATTTTTGCCAATGGCTCGCGCTTGATTGCAGTTCATGCTGAAGACGAATCAGTTCTTCAGACTAACAAAGATTTGCTCAATGATTTTTCTGATGTGCGCATTCATTCACGGCTGCGGGACGAATCTGCAGCACTCAGGGCAACAAAGCTTGCAGTGCGTCTTTCATTGCAATACCAGCGACGATTGCATATTTTGCATTTAACCACAGAAGATGAATGTGACTTTCTGCGTACCCTGCCGCGTGAACATCGTATTTCAACGGAGGTTTGTCCGCAGCATTTTACCCTGACGGTTCCGGAATGTTATCAGAAACTAGGAACACTGGCTCAGATGAATCCTCCGTTGAGGACAAAGCGTCATGCCGATGCACTTTGGCAGGCTCTCAAGGATGGAATTATTGATTGTATTGCCACAGACCATGCGCCTCACACTTTAGCAGAAAAAGATCAGCCATATGGAAAGGCTCCCTCTGGAATGCCTGGAGTTGAGACTTCTCTGGCTCTGCTGCTTGACCGGGTCAATCGAAATGATTGCACTTTGCAGGAAGTGGCTTTCTGGATGTCAGAATCTCCTGCAAAACTCTACCGGATGAAGGGAAAAGGGCGTATCGAAGTTGGACAGGATGCAGATTTGGTTTTGGTCGATCTGACTTTAAAGAAAACTGTTACCAACGGAGAATTAAACACCAGAGTTAACTGGTCACCATATCACGGTATGGAATTACGAGGCTGGCCAGTTCGCACAATTGTCAATGGTCAAACAGTTTTTTTGAATGGAGAAGTTGACGAAAGTGTCCGCGGAAGAGAAATCTGCTTTGCAAGATGAGCATATAAGGGCTAGGATAGTTGAAGCAATTCTGCATTCAGATTTTCCTTCAAGTAATACTAAAAGGGATAGAATTCTGTAAAGCAAATATGAAAAACCATATTTTATGGAGGTTGTGATGGCTACAACAACAGATCAAGGTCCTCTTAAAAATTTAATCGAAATGCTCGAAAAATCCCGGCAGCTTTATGCTGATCGTCCTTTGTATGGTACAAAACACGATGGGGTTTATGAGTGGACTACTTACGAACAGTTTGCAGAAAAAGTAGATGCTTTTCGTGGAGGATTGGCTTCATTGGGTGTTTCTGCTGGGGACAAAGTCGCTATAATCTGTAAAAACACAGAAGAATGGGCAGTTTCTGCATATGCTACATACGGATTAAGCGCACAGCACATTCCGATGTATGAAACGCAGATGGCAAAGGAATGGGAATACATCATCCGTGACTGTGGTGCAAAGGTATTGCTGGCAGCAAACGCAGCTGTCCTTGAACAAACTCGTGATTTTCCGGAGAATATTGAATCTCTGGAACATATTGTTTTACTTTCTGGAAGTGATGCTGGAGACGTTAAAACATACTCTGATTTACTGAAAACAGGTCGCGAAAACCCGGTTCAGGTACGGCACCCGGAGTCACAGTCTCCGATGGGAATGATATATACTTCTGGAACAACTGGTGATCCAAAAGGTGTAATGCTGAGTCACAGAAATCTGATTTTTGAGTGTGAGGTGGTCTTGCCTCTGCTTGGCATGACGAATGAGGATCGATCACTGGCATTTTTGCCCTGGGCCCACGTTTTTGGTCAAGTGGCTGAAGTACATGGTTTAATTAACTCCGGCGGCTCTGCGGGATTGGTTGAAGATGTGAATACTCTGATTGAAGAACTGGGTGTACTCAAACCTAGTATGTTCTTTGCTGTGCCACGCGTTTACAACCGAATTTATGAACGTCTAAGAGGGCAAATGCAGGAAAAACCAGGCTTTATTCGCTCATTGTTCTATGGAGGACTCAAGCAAGCCAAGCGGGAAAGAGAAGGTGAAACTCTTGGATTTCTGGATAATTTAACACTTACCCTGGCCCGTAAGATTATTTTCAAAAAGGTGTTGAACCGCTTTGGTGGGAATTTACGTATCGCTATTAGTGGTGCCAGCGCTTTGAGTCCGGAAGTAGCGGAGTTTGTCAATGATATTGGAATCAGTATTTATGAAGGTTATGGGCTCAGTGAAAATACAGCTGCACTTTCAGTTAATTATCCAGGCGTAAGGCGTTTTGGTTCTGTCGGCAAACCATTGCCTGGAGTACGGATCGAAATTGACAAATCAGTAGAAGGATCCAAAGAGGAAGATGGAGAGGTGATAGCATATGGAGAAAATATAATGCTTGGCTACCACAACCTGCCGGAAAAAACAAAAGAAAGTATTAATGACGATGGAGGATTGCGTACAGGTGACCTAGGGCATTTGGATGCGGACGGCTATCTCTACATCACTGGACGTGTGAAGGAACAGTACAAACTTGAAAATGGCAAGTATGTGGCACCAGCGCCTTTGGAAGAATCTCTGAAATTGAGTGCATATATTGACCAAGTGATGCTTTACGGCTTCAATCGTCCACATAACGTGGCTGTGATTGTTGCAGCAATGCCTGCTGTGGAAAAATTTGCTGAAGAAAATGGCATTTCTGGAAGCGGAGAAAGCCTTTTAGGTGATCCCCTTGTTCGAGAATTGTTCCAAAAACAATTGGAACACTATGGAAAAGATTTTAAAAGTTTTGAACGTCCCCAAAATTTTGCTCTGCTTTCAGAGGAGTGGGGTATCGACAATGGACTGCTGACTCCAACTCTTAAACTGAAACGAGAGGTGGTAGAGGATCAGTTCAGGTCGCAGATTGAAAGCCTTTATTCTTAATCCGTTTTGATTCGTTTGGTCTTGTGATTGGCCTGTCATTTCTGCTAGTCTCTGAGCTTTTGATGTTTTCTTAGCGTCATGCAAATTCAAGTCTCTAATCTGAACAAAAGTTACTTTGACGGAGAGGGCAGGAAGCTGCACATTTTACGTGGCCTCAATTTTGAGGCAAAGTCTGGTTCGACTGTTGCGATCGTTGGTGCCTCGGGAACGGGGAAGAGCACTTTTCTGCATACAATTGGAACTTTGGAAAGTATAGACGAGGGGCAGTTGTGTCTAGACGGTAGAGATTTGACCAACTTAACACGTGATCAGGCTGCACAGTTCAGAAATGAGAAAATCGGTTTTATCTTCCAGTTTCACCAGTTATTGCAAGATTTTACTGCACTTGAAAACGTGATGATCCCTCAGCTGATTCAAGGTGAAAACGCTGAGGTTATCCAGAAGAACGCTCTGGATCTGCTGGAAAAAGTCGGACTATCTGAGCGTGCCGGACATAAGCCGACACAGCTTTCCGGAGGAGAACAGCAGCGGGTCGCGATTGCACGTGCTTTGGTCAATCGACCGCGGGTTGTGCTGGCAGATGAGCCAACTGGAAACCTTGATGAAGAGACTGGTGACCAGGTAATGGAAATTTTGTTGCGTCTTAATTTAGAGAATGAAACGACACTTATTATGATAACCCACAACAATAGCCTCGCATCTGTAATGCAGTATCAGCATCGTATGGAAAATGGAAAATTACATTTACTGACGAATGATTAAGAGCTTCCGCAACAGAATTTCTAGACTGCTTGATTCCTGCTTTTTTCAAACCTGATGAACTTCCTTTCTTCTGTTTTTCGTTTTTTTGTGACGATTGCCTTCTTAGGTCTCTTGTCTTCAAGTATTTCCAAGCCCCTTCTGAATGCCCAAACGACAGACAGTTCCACTTTTTCTGCTCATATTTCCGAGATTGAAATAAAAGGCACCTCAGATTTAGAAGCCTCTCAAATCCTGTTTTTGATAGGAAGTCAAGTTGGTGAACCTTTATCTCGAAAGACAGTTCGCAGGGATATCCACTCCATTTATCAAATGAAACTATTTGAAGATGTTCAGGCAGAAGTAAAACTGCAGAATGAAGCAGAATCTGGTGCAAAAGGATATTTGCTGCGCTTTGTGGTAAAGGAACGTCCACGTTTGGCAGAAGTGAAACTAGTTGGTGTAACGCTGGTTGAACGGACAGTAATTGAAGAAAAGATGACCTTGCTTCAGTATGATCCGTATGATCCAGAAAAAATTGCAGTAAATGAGCAAATTATTTTGGAGCATTACCGTAGCGAGGGTTATCCTAGGGTTCGTGTGAACAGTAGAATTGAAGCTGTCGAACCTGAGCTTGAAACTGCAGGAAACAAGTTCCGTGTTGTTTTTGAAATGGAAGAAAAGCCCCGCGTTTACCTCTCAGATATTTATATTTCTGGTGCCGAATTTTATTCCGAACTTGAAATCAAACGATTCATCCTGAGCTCTGAAATCGATTGTGTATCCTGGGCTAACCAGTCAGGTCTTTTCCGTGAAGAAATGATCAATCAAGACTTGTTCATGATAACTCAGCACTATTTAAAAAAAGGCTTCATCAAAGTTTTTATTGATAAGCCGGAGGTGACGCTAATTCACAATCCGGATTATAGTCGAGTCGATGTACGGTTGAATATTTCAGAAGGAGATCAGTATTTCACCGGAAAGATTACAGTCTCAGGAGATATTTTGGGTGAGAAGGAAAAGTTGATGGAAGGCATCTTGCTGGAAGAAGGTGAAATCTATAACCCATTTCTGCAAAACAGGGATCGCTCTGGAATCAGTGAGATTTACCATGAGCGGGGTTATGCCTTTGTCAGGGTTGTTCCGGAAACCAAGATTCACGAAGAGACTAAAACAGTTGACGTAATTTACCACATTACAAAAGGTGAGAAAGCCTATATTGGCCGTTTGGAAATTGCGGGAAACAAGGAAACACGTGATCATGTGATTCGACGTGAGTTTGAATTACAGGAAGATGAGCTATTTAATGGTAAAAAACTGCGTCTCAGCCAGGAAAATCTTAACCGCTTAGGATTTTTTCAGTCCGGAGTGATCTTAGAGCGTACCCCACGCGATCAAGAGGACAATATGTTGGATATCCTTGCGCGTCTTAAAGAAGCACAAACCGGCACTTTTCAGGCACAAGTGGGGTACAGTGATTTTTCCGGATTCAGTGGTGGAGTGACATTATCAAAGGGCAACTTGTTTGGAACAGGAAGAACTTTGCGTTTGAGTGCCCAGTTTGCAGAACAGAGTGTTCAACAAAAATTTGACACAACATTGATTGATCCAAGGCTCTTTGATTCACAAGTTTCAAGTTCTGTCTTTGCATCAAGGAGCAAAGTCCAGGATTCAACAGAATTTGAACGTGGTGTAATCACAGAGAACAATTACGGTTTCAGTTTGGCGATGCCGCTGTATTTCCGGGATTTACGTTTCGGAACTCAAATCAGCTCACTAGACCGCATCTTTTCTGATTCCGGAGATGATATTTATAAGCACTCTGTTTCACCGTCGCTGACCTACAACACTGTCAATCATCCAGTCTTTCCAAGCGGTGGGATCAAAACTTCCTTTCGTGTGATCCAGACCGGTACACCTTTCGGTGGAAATATCCAGTTACGGGAATACCGCCTTCAGTATCAGCAATTCTGGGCAATGAACCAGGAAAACACATTAATATTGATGGCCAAAGGACGTTTGGGGTTATTGCAAGAACAAGGAGGTTCTCCGATTCCATCTGAGGACCGTTATCGGCTTGGAGGAATCGATTCCGTACGAGGGCATTATTATTATAACATTGCCGGGCCTTACGGTCCCAGCGAGCAGCGGATCTACCGTCAATATCGGGTGGTCACAAACGAGCTCGGCTACCAGCAGATAAAAACTTATGACAGCAGAACTGTTGGGTTGAGTGCAGACGAATTACAGGAATTGAAAAGCGGTGGAATTTCTGAGAGAGTCTTTAGTCTTGAATTACTGTTTCCACTCAGTCAAGATGAAAATAGTTTTGTCCGCGGACTGGTATTCCTGGATGCAGGAAATGTGAATGTGGAATCAAGGCAATATCAACTGCTTGGTGAAAAAGAACCAAGGTTCTTGGATTTGCGTAAAAGTGCGGGCTTTGGTTTTCGGGTAATAACACCAATGGGTGTGCTGCGTTTTGAATATGGTTCAAAATTGGATAAGCGTCCCCATGAAACTCCAGATCGTTTTGAATTTACTATCAGCGGTTTATTTTAAAACCTGCTCCAGAACCGCCAGGCGTGAACTGTATCCGTATATCAACAAATGAGCAGCTCTCAAGTATCATCAGCAATCCACCAGCAAGTGAAGCAGGCACGTGAAGCGTCCCTTGTTTTGGCGAACTTGGATAATTTCCATAAAAACAAAATACTTCATAAATTGGCTGAAGCGTTGCGTGAAAACTCGGTCGTGATTTTGGCTGAGAATGCCAGGGATATGACTGAGGCCGGCACAATGCTGGAGCGTGGAAAGTTGTCTGTAAGTGCCCGCAATCGTGTTTTGCTCAACCACGCAAAGATTGAGCAAATGGCACAAAACTGCGAAAGTGTTGCCGCACTTCAGGATCCATCCGGAAAAATAATTCAGGCTACCCGGCTTGACGAAGGACTTGATCTCTATCGTGTTTCTTGTCCAATAGGAGTCATTCTGGTAATTTTTGAATCACGTCCGGATGTGGTCATTCAAATTTCTGCATTGGCACTAAAATCCGGAAATGCCGTAATTTTAAAAGGAGGCAAAGAAGCCCAGAATTCAAATAGCGTCTTAGCCGGCATCATTCGGGATACTCTGGCCAAAAGTGATAATGCTCTGGAAAATGCTGTCAGTTTGGCGGAAAGCAGGGATGAAGTAGCTCAGCTGGTGAAAATGAGTGCGGAGCTTGATTTAATCATTCCTCGCGGGAGCAAAGAATTGATTCAGCATATTCACAAAAATGCAGAAGTTCCCGTGCTGGGACATGCAGATGGGCTTTGTCATGTGTATCTGGATCAAGCTGCAGATGAAGCGAAAAGCATTGAGGTTACGCTTGATGCAAAACTGGATTATCCAGCCGTTTGTAATGCTGCAGAAACTTTACTCGTTCATCAAAAGTATCCGAATCAGTGGCTGGCAGAAATTTTACGGAAAATGCAGGAAGCAGGCGTAGAATTGAGGGTTTGCCGGGAAACGAGAAAACGTCTGGAAAGATTTCCGGAGTTAAAGTTAACTACTGCAATTGAGGAAGACTGGACAATGGAATATACCGATTTGATCATTTCTGTTAAATCGGTCAAATCTGCAGAGGATGCAGTCATACACATCAATCATTTTGGCTCTAAGCATACCGAAACAATAGTAACTGAAAATTCACAACTTGCCGAGTGGTTCATGAATATGGTGGATGCAGCAGGAGTATTTTGGAATGCATCAACTCGTTTTGCAGATGGATTCCGCTATGGATTGGGAGCCGAAATTGGAGTTAGTACCAGTAAAACCCATGCACGCGGGCCTGTTGGACTTGAGGGTCTGGTGATTTACAAATACAAACTGTACGGCAATGGTCAGGGAGCAGGACGTTATGGTCACGGCAAGCGGGACTTTCTTCATGAAGAAATTACTTAGTAATAATTTATTTTATTTTTTTCTAACCAGAATTTGAAGTTGTCATGTATAAATTACAATTGGATCGTGAACTAACCAAAGTTCTAGCAGGATCATCAAAAGAAATCAGGGACTGGGTAGTCAATGCAATCGCAAACATTGTTGTTGCGGATAATATAATTGAGAAACATGAGTTTGTTGCTTTGCAGGAAGCAATTGGCCTGCTCGATAACAAGGATGAAATTCACGATTTAATGAACAAGGTGAAAGAGAGGAAACTTGACGAGGTAGAAAAAATCAGCATGGATCCTGGTTTTGCGCTAAATGTGTTCTTTATTCTTGCGGCAATTGCGGTGATAGACGGTAATCTCAAGAAAAGTGAAGCAGACTTGTTGAAAAAATGTGGGGTTTGCCTAGATTTGGAAAATGATTTGATTCGTGCAGTCACGAGCTGGACACTGAAACAAATGAGTATCAACAATAAGTTCAGTAAAGATTTGAATAGCAGCAATAAAGACCGCGAACGCATAATTAACAGTACCATAATTAATTGAAATAAACAGACATCATACTGAAAAAACTTGCTTTCCTTAGCTTATTCTACTAATATTCATACATAAATTATCGTTTTATTGAGTCACTTTACGTATTTCTTTACAGAGCCTTATGCCTGCCTGTTTACTGACTTGTTTTGTCCGGCTGTTTTCGTTCTCTCCTGCTTTGTTTTTATTTGTATTGTTGACAAGTTCCGGTTCAGCAGCAGCACAATCGCATTTTGTACCTCTGGAAAGAGGTGATGTTTCTGAGCGAAAAGAGCATCTGACTTTTTCACCGGGAGTTGAATTATCCGGCGATTACAGATTCCGTACTACAAAGATTAAATCAACAGCTCTTCCTGCATCAAGGACTGGAACAAATTCTCCAGAAGAGTTTTCTTTTGACCAGGATCTGCGACTGCTTTTGCGCTCAACGGTGCATCGTACAATTTCCATTAACCTGGAACTTGCTACGAATCAGGAGCCGATTTATCAGTCTGATATTAGGGCATCACGCAGTTCACGGATGACTGGTGCAGAATCGCAAACTGCAAATATCACAGCAAGGCAATCGTATCTGGAATTCAACAGAAACCCGAATGAAGAAACAAAAATCGGCAAACACATAATTAATATTGGAGACCGGAATGGCAAGGTCTTTTCCGGAATTCTCAGTGGTTTTTCTCAGCGCTGCAAAGCGGGAACTTGGTGTTATGAAATCGGTGGAATGAAACTTTCTTCTGCAGATGGAGACTGGCTTTATTTCTTTTCGTTGGATTATCCTTTTTGGCATGAAGTGGATTCTCAGGGTGAAGTCGTTGATTCTTTTCGGATTGAGATGTTCCGTGTTAAATACACAGAGCACGATGTTCCTTTGGGGTTGAATAATATTCCTGCTAGGAGACTTTCCAGCAGCGCGCTTTCCAGCTTGGAAAGCGGGGGTTTCACGTCAGGAAGTGCCTGTAACAGCAGTCTTGCAGGTTATACGCTGAACTCAAGCTGTAAACCGATTTACTACAATGCACACGAACAGGAGTATTTTGGACTCCGCATGCAGTGGGAAACACCAGCTTGGGCGGTTTATGCTGATATTATTTCAAATCAGGGCAATCGGAATTATTACCAGTATGATGACAGGCACAACCTGGATAAAAGGAAAATTTCAGGTGGAGCAGCTGAATTGGAACTCAGCTGGAAAAAACCTGGAGAGGAATATGTGCTGGTCGGTATGATGGCCGGCGGAGACGAGCAACTGGAGGACAGCAGCAGAAAAGGCACAAATTATCTCCGGGGTCTGAAAAGCTTTCACGAAATTTCACCGGGAACATACCGCGGAACCCAGTTTTATTTTAACGGAAGCAGTCCTGATCCGAAAAGCGGAACCGGTTTGGGACACTCAATTAACAATACCCAAATGGGCGGTTTTCGTTATCGCTATGACATTCCAGAAACAACCGCAGTTTACCGTTTTGCTCTTTACGAACTAAAGCGCATCAAGCCTGTGCTTGACGCAAACGGCACGAAATCAAGTATGATCGGCGTTGAGTGGGACAATACCTTTACACTAAAAGTGGCCGGGCACGCAAATCTGGACTTGGATTTAAACGTATTTCAACCGGCAGGAGCCTTCAGTTACAATGACCACACAGTGCCTACTGGAAGGAAAGATATGATTTTACACTTTGCCGGACGCTTGACTTACTCATTCTGAACTGTCGATTATCGCAAACAAAAGAGGAGCTATGAAACAAAAAAGAGTCGCAAAAATTGAGCGTATTACCAATGAAACAAAAATTAAACTGGAACTGAATCTTGACGGTTCCGGAAAAACTGAAATAAAAACCGGAATTGGTTTTTTGGATCACATGCTAAATTTATGGGCTTTTCACGGTTTGTTTGATTTGAAAATAAAATGCAGCGGTGATTTGGAAATTGATGCTCATCACACAACTGAAGATATAGCAATTGTGCTGGGGAGTGCGTTAGCAAAGGCAGTTGGTGAAAAGAAAGGGATTTCCCGTTACGGCCATGCCTATGTGCCAATGGACGAAGCCTTAATCAGGGCTGCATTGGATTTGTCAGGACGTTCTGAATTTGTGTTTTCAGGCGAGTTCTCTCAGCAGACCATTGGTCAGTTGGATACTCAAATGATTACCCACTTTTTCAGATCACTGGCCATGTCGTCCGGGATGACTCTGCACATGGTTATACTTTATGGAATCAATGATCATCACAAATGTGAAGGGCTGTTCAAGGCTTTGGGTCGAGCTTTACGTGTTGCCGTTGAGTTAGATCCACGGCGCACAGAAGTAGTCTCAACAAAGGGAACTCTCTGAACGGCATGAATGTAATCATCGATTACAAAGTTGGAAATCTGCATAATCTGAAAAACGCACTGGATTTTTCTGCAGTGGAAAATCAGCTCGTTTCTGATGCAGATGAAGTTAAGAATGCGGATAGAATTCTGCTCCCGGGAGTCGGGGCTTTTGCTCCGGCGATGGAACATTTGCGGAACTCCGGAATGCTTGAAGCTCTGCAGGAAAAAGTTAAGGCAGGAACTCCGCTGCTGGGAATTTGTGTCGGCGCACAATTGCTGATGGACGAAAGTGAAGAAGACGGTAGTCACGCCGGACTGAGCTGGATTCCAGGAAAAGTGAAACGTTTTCAGCACGAGCTTAAAATTCCGCAGATGGGCTGGAATCAAGTATCTCAGCAGCAGAAAGATCCGCTTTTTCTAGAAGTTGCTGATGAAATGCACTTTTATTTTGTGCATTCATATCACTTGCAGCCGGAAAACAGTGAGCACGTTTTAGGTCTCAGCAATTACGGATATGATTTTGCCTCAGTTGTATGTAAAGACAATTTGTGGGGGGTTCAGTTTCATCCAGAAAAAAGTCAGAATGCAGGTCTGCAGCTGCTGAAAAATTTCTGCACCCTCACTTAGTATTGTGTCAAGGCATAAAATCTTTGATTATCAGGCATTCACCCTCCCCTCCTTTTTTCGAGGAGGGGCCGGGGTGCTGTAAAATTAGCATTAAACCACTCCTAATCTCTCCTTGAAAAAAGGGGTGAAACACATTTTGAGATATTACTGAAGTTTAGCCTTGACGTAGTGCCTGCGGTGTGTCGACACATCATTTATCCGTGATAATCGGTCGTAGAATTTAATCTGCAGATATTTCACGAACAACATTAAACCTTGAATAAAAAAAGAATAATGGCTCTTGAAAAAACTTTTTCAATCATTAAACCAGACGGCGTAAGCCGGAACCTTATCGGAAAAATCCTCAGCCGGTTTGAAGAAAACGGCCTGCGCATTGTTGCCACAAAAATGATTCACATGTCAAAACGTGAAGCAGAAGGATTTTATGCTGTACATCGGGAACGACGTTTCTTTGGTGAACTGACGGAATTTATGTGTTCCGGTCCAGTTGTGGTCTCAATTCTGGAAGGAGAAAATGCAGTTACACATCACAGAGAAATCATGGGGGCAACAAATCCTGCTGAGGCAGCTGAGGGTACGATTCGTCGGGATTTTGCTGAAAGTATTGGGGAAAACACTGTCCATGGTTCAGACAGTCTGGAAAACGCTGCCATTGAAAGTTCTTATTTCTTCTCGCAAATTGAGCAGGTAAACTCTGTTGCCTGACTCGCAAAACGACGGATCCGGGATAAGTGCCGGCCTCTGTGGATTTACGCTTCCGCTTCAATCCGCGGAATCAAATTTTTCCATATTTCATCCGGCCTTCCATTTTGCAAAGATGAGTGCGCCAGGGGCGTTGTCTCAAGTGACAGATCCTGTCGGATTTTTTTTAACTGTTTTTGAATCTGTCCGCGCTTTAATTTGTCAACTTTGCTGGCCACAATCAGAACCGGCCGCTGATAATGGTCCAGCCATTCTTTGAGCTGTCGATCCTGTGCAGTCGGCCCGTGTCTGCTATCTACAATCAGCACTACATTCCGGAGGGTTTCCCGCTCCTGCAAATATGCCTCTATCAGTCGCTGCCACTGTTTGCGGACATTTCCCGGAACTTTGGCAAAACCATATCCGGGAAGGTCAACAAAATGAAATTCATCGTTGATCTTAAAAAAATTTATTAACTGCGTTTTTCCTGGAATGGAACTGGTTTTAACCAGTTTCTTACGATTGAGCAGAGAATTGATCAATGTAGATTTTCCTACGTTTGAGCGGCCTGCAAATGCGATTTCCGGAAGAGTTGTAGCTGGAAATTGCCACGGCGTAGCCGCACTGAGGATAAATTCTGCAGAGCGGATTTTCATTTGTCTTTATCTTCCTCTGACGGATCCGGATCAAGGATTTCCACATCTGTGGGCTCAATGACTTCCTCAGCCGCAGGACTCGCGGATTCTGCTGTACCGGCCAGCGGGGTGCGGAACAATTGATTTGAGAATTTAGCCAGTTGATCCACATTCAGCACTTGCTGACGTTGAGCTAAATCAAAATAGAGCAAGCATGTTAGCAGTGAAGCAAAGGGGTAAAACAGCAGGGATGCTAAATATTGTGTCCAGCGGATTGCCAGGTGAATGCCCGGATCACTCAAAATTTCAGACAGGTTAAATGGAAGTGCCTCATTGTCATTCGGATCAATATTTAAATTCAAGTCCGGCATGAACAAGGTGAAGAGTAAAGCAAAAACAAAAAACTGCATAATCGTGCTGATCACTACAACCACAAATACGCGTGACAAATCACCGCGGGCTAGCCGTATGCTCCTCACCATTGCGCGCATACCACGAACTCCTTCAACGATAAAAACCGGTTGCGCCATTGAAGTCAGCAATAATCCTACAAGCCATAGCGACACTAACAGAATATTGAAGGGAAAAGCTAGCCTCAGCCCAATTACGCCTGTGATGAAAAGTAGATATTGCAGGATAGCTACATGGATTGCCCCCAGAAATAGAGGTGAACGGAACGCACGTAAAATTCCAAGTGATGGGAAATAACTGCCAAATGCTTTGCCAATCACACCTAGTGTGATTGCTCCCTCCAATAGATGTACAGACAGAAAAAATAATATACTCTCTGTTTCACCCCACTCTGCAAAACCAATGAGAAAAGCTGGTGCAATCAGTGTGGCAGTCAAAAATAAAATTGGAATAATATTTTTTTGGTAGAGTCTTCCGCTCATGATGAACAAGGATGGAATACTGTGACTGTAATTGAGTAAATTCATAATGTCTGTTGAAATTATTTGAAAAAACGTTTGTTATCCAGCATACAAAGCCTGTCACGGTATGACAAGCAAAAGCGCATAATGGAATCTTAAAGGTAGGTAAAGCCTTGCAAAAAGCTTGCACGGACCGGTCTCCTCAGTTAGGATTAATGCGTTTGAAAAGTTAATGGTTTTTCAGACCAAATCTGTAACGGAGAGGTGACCGAGTGGCCGAAGGTGCGTGATTGGAAATCACGTGTGCGGGCAACCGTACCGAGGGTTCGAATCCCTCTCTCTCCGCCA
>UINC01001395.1_pt1 | contig 22331 bp, 17 predicted proteins | sample 5385821 | NCBI WGS metagenome assembly UINC01 (sample SAMEA4666929, study PRJEB26691) | marine metagenome | isolation source: Pacific Ocean | place: Pacific Ocean | collected 2011-10-13 | reverse complement strand
CCAAACTATATAGAAGGACTTATGGCTGGAAAATTATCCAATAAAGATGCTGCACAAGAGGCTCCTTTAAGCAAAAAAGGAAAACAACAATTATTTGAGGTATTAAATGGTGGCCTGCATAAAATAGATGTTCCCAAAAATGAATTGAATAATTATATTCGTTCTCATTCATATTTCGATTATCTAAGAAACACTTTGGGTGTTGATGATCCTGGAGTATTGAAAATGGCTAGACATTCTGCTTTAGACTGGGCAGTTTCAGGAACTGATTTGATGAACATAGAAACTGCTAAGAGCTGTGGAGCCCTTGGTTTTGTCCCAAAGGCTGTATATGATGAAGAGAATCCATATATTTATCATTTTCCAGATGGGAATGCTAGTGTTGCACGTGCTTTAGTGAAAAAAATGATTCCTGCTGTAGCAGAGGGTAAAAATGCTGAAGAACTTGTCCTATCAAAATTTAATTATAGAGAGTTAGACAGATTCAGCAATGATGTACGGATAAGGCTGAATAGTACGGTTGTAAATGTGCGACATATTGGTGATCCAAAAAATTCAAGTGAAGTTTTTGTAAAATATATCACTGACAATAAGTCCCATGAGATAAAAGCTGAAAATGTGGTGATGGCTTGTTACAACATGATGATTCCACATATCGTTTCAGATCTTCCAGAAGAACAAGCATCAGCATTAAGACTTCAATCGAAAAGTCCATTGCAATACAGTAGCGTTGGCTTAAGGAACTGGAAGGCGATGAAAGAAATGGAAATCGGAATGGCAATGTCTCCTGGAAATATGCATCAAGCAGTTTTTATGGATTTTCCTGTAAGTATGGGTGGATATGAGTATACTAAGACCCCAAAAGATCCCTGTGTTATTCAAATGATTAGCTGTCCGTATGGAGAAACCGTTGGTGCACCACGCCTTGAGCAATATCGTGAAGCACGATACAAAATGTTAAGTTTACAATTTAAAGACTACGAAGAAGAAATTAGATCGCATTTGAGCGGCATGCTTCCAAAAAAACTATTTGATTTCAATAAGGATGTTGAGAGTATCACCGTCAATCGCTGGGCACATGGTTATACCGTTAGCGGTCCAAATAATTCTATCAAAAAAGGTCGACAACCATTTGGACGAATTACAATAGCTAATTGTGACTCGGCAGGTAGTGCTGATGTTAAAGATGCAATCAATATGGCATCAAGAGCTGTGAATGAATTGGGCTAACCCCGCTCACTTTTTGAATTGTTCTGGGATAATTGTAGATTGAGAGAGTTGTTTTAAGAATATTAATATGTTAAATTAATCTTAATGAAAAAAGATTACTTGATTATTCTAATGATTTTAGTCCCTTTTGTTGGATCATTGTTTAATGTATATGCTCTATTTCTTTTTCTGCCGCTGGGATTTTTATGGAGCAAAAGTAAAAAAAATAAATCCTAGTTATTGTTAATGAAAAGGAAAGAAAAAATGTTTTGGTTTTGGGTTGACATTTTAGTTAAAATTTTCATCTTTATTGTGTCTATAATAGCTCTGAAATTAGTTTTCTTTAAATAGTTTCAAATGATAGTTATATATTTAAGGGTATGAATCGAACACAAAAATTAATTATCGCCGTTATTGCAGGCTTTCTTGCTGTAATTATTCCTTATTATCTTTTCTTTAGTTAATATTCTTTCCTAATTTATTATAACTTTAAGCTATGCTACATCAGTTTAAACAAAGGAAGTGGGAAAAGCTTCTTATACCATCTATAAAGAGCTTTTTTTATTTACATTTTTTGACTTTTTGACAGATTTATTTTTTTTGGTATCTTATTTGTTGTTTAGATGTCTATGAGTACAACTGATAAATTTTACCAAAAAGCTGTTTCTAAGCTGGAGAAAGGAGCAACTATAAATGAGCTCTATGAATTGCTTTATAAATATGAGCGAATGGAAGATTATGATGCTTGTGCTGGAATCCATAAGGCAATTAAGGATAGGTCAAAGTAGTATGATAAAGAAAATATTGTCGCTTTTCGTTTTAGCATTTCTTGTTTCGTGTAATAACTCCTTTCACAAAATAAACTCTATTGATGACATTAATGGTCGCTGGAAGTCTTCAAATCAAATTATGGAAATAAATACTGAAGACATGACCGTTCAATTTGGGACAGATTCTATTGATTTGATCCTAACATCCCGCACATACGACAGGTCTAAAATAACTGTATCAACAGGACCAATTATGTTTTTCGATGCCCATGTTTATATTAATTCTGACGGGAGTAAAATAAGAATAGATAAAATTAATGTGGATGAAAGTACCGTTTATGAAAAAATTAAATAACATTGTTTTATGAAGAAGCTATTAGTCCTACTCATGTTATTAGTTTCAAATTATGGCATCTCTCAAATTATTTCTGAGGAATTAGTTAAAAAACATCTTTATAAATTATCCGCAGATGAAATGGAGGGAAGAAGGGCGGGAACTAAAGGAATTGAAAAAGCCGCTAAATATATAGAATCAGAATTCAAAAGAATTGGATTAGAAAAGTTTGATGGCCTAGATTCATACAGACAAAACTTTATAGAAAGAGGGCTTTCTCTTTTTAACATAATTGGCTACATAAAAGGAAAAGAAAAAAAGGATGAATTTGTAATAATTTCTGCACACTATGACCATTTAGGTTCTAATAATAGTCTGGAGGGGGACAAAATCTTTAATGGCGCTAATGACAATGCTTCGGGGGTTACTGCTGTTCTTGCCCTTGCTGAATTTTTTTCAAAAAACAAGATAAACAACAGGACTATACTTTTTGTAGCATTTACTGCTGAAGAAATGGGCCTCTTAGGATCAAGGTATTTTGGAAAACAAATTAGTCCAGAAGAAATTATTGCAGGAATAAATATTGAAATGATTGGTAAAGAGTCCCCTTTTGGACCTAAAACTGCTTGGATAACAGGATTTGATCGTTCCTCTTTTGGAAAAATTATTCAAAAAAACCTAACGGATTCAGAATACAAAGTTTTTCCTGACCCTTATATAAACCATAGGCTCTTTTATAGATCTGACAATGCAGCATTGGCTAGATTAGGGATCCCTGCTCACACCTTTTCTACAAGCCCTATGGACAAAGACCTTGACTATCACCAAGTTTCTGATGAAGCTAAGACCCTAGACCCTTATACTATTTCTGAAACAATAAAGGCAATTGCTGCTGGGACCCGCTCAATAATAATAGGTCATGATACCCCGTCAAGAGTTGAAATTCCAAAAGATTAATTTTTATAAAAAAGGGGGCTAGATTCTTTTGATTCTTATTGATATTAAGTTAATTTTAAAAAAACTAATTTCATTATGAATAAAAAATCTAGAAGAAACTTCATCAAAAAATCCTCCGTTTTAGGTGCTGGATTTTTCATTGTTCCAAGAAACGTGTTGGGAGGAACTGGTTATACTCCTCCAAGCGATCAACTAAATCTGGCTGCCATTGGCTCTGGCGGAAAAGGGTCTAGTGATATTGCAAATGCTTCTGTAAATGGGCGAGAAAGAATTGGAGCATTATGTGATGTTGATTTTTCTGGAAGCGCTAAAAGATCCGTTAAAAAGTTCCCTAAAGCAAAGCTATATTCTGATTTTAGAGAAATGCTAGACAAAGAAAAAGATTTAGATGCTGTAACTATTTCAACTCCTGATCATGTTCATGGACCTGCAGCTGTTTATGCAATGGAAAGAAATAAACATGTATATGTTCAAAAGCCTATTACCCATAATATAAGGGAGGCTAGATTACTGACCCAAATGGCAAGAAAGCAAAAGGTTGTAACCCAAATGGGAAATCAAGGGGGCTCTAATCCGTTGTTAAAAATGGTTCAAGGATGGGTTGATTCAGGGAAGGTTGGAAAAATCTCTGAAGTTAAGGTTTGGACAAATAGGCCTGTTTGGCCTCAAGGGATTAAAATGCCTAATCCCGATTCCAGCCTAAAGCCAGATTCTTTAAACTGGAATTTATGGCTTGGTCCTGCTAGCGAGAAACCTTATACTCCTAATTTACACCCATTTAATTGGAGAGGATGGTGGGAGTACGGAACTGGAGCGTTAGGAGATGTAGGCTGTCATTTAATTGATGTTCCTTTTAGAACGCTGGGGTTAAAATATCCAAACGATGCAGAGTGTAGTGTAGGAAGTGTATATAGTAAAATGTGGAATGCTGATTATTATCCTGAAGGCTGCCCTCCTTCTTCTTTAATTACTTTAAGCTTTGGGACAACTAAAAAAAATAACACTCCAATGCAATTAACCTGGACTGATGGAGGCATTCGTCCCCCACATCCTGAAATAATTCCTGCAAATGATGATATTGGTGGCCCCGGAAGTTACAACGGTGTTTTAATGATTGGAGAAAAAGGGATTATCTCAACAAATATTAATGACAGCTCTCCTCTTACTCCAAAATTATATTTATATAATGGAGAAACAGAATTTGGTCCAGAAACTGAAAAAATGCCTGAGCCTGAATACGGCCACCAACGAAAATGGGTAGACGCTTGTAAAGCTGGCTTTAATAGTAAAGAACATTTAGAACTAACCTCCTCTTTTGATTATGCAGGCCCAATGACCGAAACGGTTTTAATGGGTAATTTAGCTATTAGGAGCTACATGTTAAGAAAAGAAAATTCTAAAGGCAATTTATCCTTTTTTGCAAGAAAAAAACTTCTTTGGGATGGCAAAAATATAAAAATAACAAACCTTGAAGAGGCAAACCAATTTGTAACAAGACAATATAGAGAAGGGTGGAAAATTTAATTTTTTAATATTCTGCTTGGCATTGTTTTTGAACAATTCTTTGCATGAAAAATGCACTCTTACCAATCCTTGCGCTGTTCATTAGTTTTTCCATAAAATCACAAAAAATATATTCTACCAACAAATCATATCAGGCTGATTTAAAAGTCTTTGTTGTTGCGCATGAGTATCAATCAGATTTAAAAGTCTTCAAGGTAAATCAGCCTTATCAAGTAGAAGGCAACTCAGGCTTATGGCATTTTGTTAGTCAAGAATATCTTTCTGATAAAAAGATATTCTTTGTTAATTATGCCTATCAGGCAGATTTAAAAGTTTTTTTTGTTAATTATAAGTATCAATCGGGCTGGAAAAACCCAAATAAAAAACATTTATTATATTAAGGATTCTCACAATTTCAATTGTCCTAATTAATTATATTTGTCGTTGATATAAATCTTTCAATGAAGCCCAATCAACAACTAGAAACTTCTAAAAAAACACAGATTCAAAACATGTTCAACGCTATATCAATTGAATATGATTTTTTGAACAAGCTTATTACTTTTGGAAACGATATAAAATGGCGAAAAAAAGTTTATAAGATTGCCCAAGAAAACAGCCCTAAAAACATTTTAGATGTTGCTACAGGAACTGGAGATATCGCTTTAGAGCTTGCAAATATAGAAGGGGCAAAAATAATTGGCATAGACATTTCTGAGAGAATGCTAGATCTAGGAAGAAAAAAAATTCATAAACAAAGTTTGTCTGATAAAATAACTCTTGTCTCAGGTGATGCTGAAAATCTTAGTTATTCCAACAATTATTTTGATGTAATAACAATTGGATTTGGTGTAAGAAATTTTCAAAACTTAATCAAGGGGCTGAATGAGAGCAATAGGGTTTTAAAAGAAAACGGAAAATTAATAATCCTAGAAAGTTCGGTTCCTAAAAACCCTATAATTAAATTTTTTTATTTTATCATTAGCAGAGCTTATATTCCATTTTTAGGGCTTGTTTTTTCAAAAGACAAATCCGCTTATAATTACTTGCAGAAATCTGCTGAAAAGTTTCCTAGTGGAGATAACTTTGTTGAGATTTTAAAAGATTGTGGGTTTAAAAACATTACCACCAAGCGGCAAATGTTTGGAGCAGCTTCCATATATGTCGCTCAAAAGTAATCTTAAAACTATTTTATAAATTGGACATGGTCTCTAATAGTCTATTCTTCTCAAAATTAAGCGCATTTCATAAGCAAGAAACTCCTTTTGTTGCTTTTAGATTTCCGAACTCTAATCTATTAAACTTAAGGGCTGCTAATACAGACTCTATTAGCCCAACCTTTCTAACTAAAAAGCCGGGCTTTATTATAATGCCTTTTAGTCTCCAAAAGAAAGGTTATCTAATTCCTAAAGAAGAAGCTTTTTCTACTAAAATTGTTTCTTCTAATAAGGTCTTTTCCTCAACAAAACCCCTCATAAAATCTAATTCACTTTCTACACAAAAAAAGCGCTATCTAAAGACTGTTTCAGATATTATTTCTAAAATTTCAACAACAGAATTAACCAAACTTGTTTATGCTGAAAGCTTTGATTTTGATGTTGATGACAATAATTTCAATGACTATTTTCAAAGATTATTAAATTCTAATCCTAATTCTTTTTGCTATTTGTTTTATCATCCCAAAGAAGGTTTCTGGATAGGCGCAAGCCCTGAAACCTTGCTAACTGTTGAAGATAAAAAATTAACTACAATGGCCCTTGCAGGCACAAAAACAAGAGGTGTTTCTAAATGGGGCAAAAAAGAAATCCTTGAACAAAAAATAGTTCAAAATGAAATTCAGAAAGACTTAATTCCTTATTGTAAAAACCTACAAGCTGAAAAGACACATACTTCAAAAGCTGGGAACATTGATCATTTGAAAACTGTGCTAACTGGCATAACAAGCTCTAATCCTTTGGAAATTATCCGTGCTATTCATCCAACACCTGCAGTAGCTGGAGTGCCAAAAAATACTGCAATCTCAATTATTGAAGATAAAGAGTATCACGAAAGATCTTTTTATTCTGGATATCTAGGTTTAATTAACGGGTTTAATTGCAGGCTTTTTGTAAATCTAAGGTGTGCCCAAATTAAAAAAAATAGAGCTAAGGTTTTTGTAGGGGGAGGAATAACAAAAGATAGCATCCCTGAAAAAGAATGGGAAGAAATACTAGAAAAATCCCAAACAATTTTGCGTGCTCTTTATATATAGTCCATTGATTCATTTATTACATTTGTAAGTCAATGATGTATTCTATAATCCCCTCCGCTCAAACAATTATACTTTCCTGTATAAAGCTAGGAATAACCCATGTTATTATATCTCCCGGATCAAGAAATGCCCCTTTGGCAATCGGGTTTGCTTCAAATAAAAAATTCAAGTGTTTTAGCATTATTGATGAAAGGTCAGCTGGATTTTTTGCTCTTGGAATTGCACAGCAAACAAAACACCCTGCTGTACTTGTGTGTACTTCTGGCTCTGCTTTACTAAATTACTCTCCTTCAATTGCAGAAGCTTTTTATAGCGAAATTCCATTAATTGTGATTTCTGCTGATAGGCCTCTTTACAAAATAAATATTGGAGATGGCCAAACTATTAATCAGCTTAATGTTTTTGGGAAAAATATTTTAAGCTCTGATTCTCTAATGCAAGACGTTAACCATCAAACCCCGTCGATAGTTAAAAGCAATCGTCAAAAATTAATAAAAATTCCAAGTAACAGAAAAGCAATTGATAAATTACAGTCTGATATTCAGTTATATAATGAAGGGCTAATTCAAAAACGGTTTTGTGAGTGTATAAATCTGCTTAAGCCTGTTCATATTAATATTCCTTTGGAAGAGCCTTTATACGGCTTTGTAGAAAAGCCCACAATTTCCCTTTCTAATAAGCACAAAAAAATTTCTTCCATTTTAGAGGGGGACGACAATTATGATTTTAATATTCTTAAAAAACACTCTAAAATTCTAGTTTTAATTGGATGTTGCTCTCCAAATTATTTTACCAAAAAAACCATTGGTAAAATAAAATCCAATTCTAATATTGTTGTATTAAAAGAATCTACTTCTAATATAGAAGATGATTCTTTTTTTGGGAACATCGACAAAATAATTGCTCCTATTGAGCTTTTAAAAAATAGACATGAAGTTTTTGATTCTATTAGGCCAAGCCTGCTTATTACCATTGGGGGGATGATTATTTCTAAAAAAGTTAAATCTTTTTTAAGAGATTTCTCCCCTAAACTTCATCTTCATGTAGGGTTAAATAAGGCCAATGACACTTATTACAAAGGGGTAAAACACATTCTTAAAGATCCTAATGTTTTTTTTGAAAAAGCTGCGTTTATTAAAACCCCGGAATCTAGCTATTACAATTCCTGGAAAAAAATCTCCAATCAAAGAATAGCTCCTCACAAAAAATATTTAAAAAATGCTGCTTTTTCAGATTTAATTGTTTTTTCAATTATCTCTTCTAACATTCCTTCTGCTTATCAAGTTCAAGTGGCTAATAGCTCTCCTATCAGATACTTGCAGCTTTTTAATATTCCCCGCTCTAATGCGATGTATTGTAATCGAGGAACTAGCGGAATTGACGGAAGCACCTCTACAGCTGTCGGTGCATCTGTTGCTTCCCCCTCTCCAGTTCTTTTAATAACAGGAGATCTAAGTTTTTTTTATGATATAAATGGTCTTTGGAATAATTATATTAAGTCTAGCTTTAGAATTATTATTATTAATAATGGTGGTGGTGGGATTTTTCGAATTCTGCCTGGGCACAAAGACAATGAACTTTTTTCAAAATTTATAGAAAACAATCATTCTTTAAGTGCTAAACCATTGTCTAAGCTATATGGTTTTAGCTATCAAAATAAGAGCTCAAAGCGCGGGATTAAAAGTGCTTTAAAAATCTTTTTTAAACATTCCTTAAAGCCTAAGATTTTGGAGATCTCTACTCCCTCAGAAAGAAGCTCTAAAACTTTAAAAAATTATTTTGAATATTTATCTAAAAACCAAGATTTCAAAAAGCTATAGAAAGCCTTATATTTAATAAAAAATACGCTCATGAAAATCAAATGGCAAAGCATTAAAAAATACTCTGATATAAAATTTGATTTTTATAATGGAGCTGCAAAAATAACTATTAATAGGCCTAAGGTTTACAATGCTTTTAGGCCTGAGACCAATATTCAAATGCTTGAAGCTATGGATGTTTGTCGCGAAAGAACAGACATAGATGTTGTCATAATAACAGGTGCTGGAGAAAAAGCCTTTTGTAGTGGGGGAGATCAAAATGTAAAAGGTGCTGGAGGGTATATAGGTGATGATGGGGTCCCTAGATTAAATGTTTTGGACTTGCATAAAAAAATTAGAGAAATTCCTAAGCCAGTAATTGCCATGGTTAATGGTTACGCTATAGGTGGGGGGCATGTTTTACATATTGTCTGTGACTTAACAATTGCAAGTGAAAATGCCATTTTCGGACAAACCGGACCTAAGGTGGGTAGTTTTGATGGAGGCTTTGGGGCTTCTTACCTGGCGCGACACATAGGCCAAAAAAAGGCTCGAGAAATTTGGTTTTTATGTAAACAATACTCTGCTAATGAGGCTCTCGAAATGGGGATGGTAAACAAAGTGGTTCCTTTAAATATATTAGAAAAAACTGTTTTAGATTGGTGTGCAATTATACAAAAAACAAGTCCTTTAGCCTTAAGAATGATTAAAAGAAGTCTTAATGCAGAGCTTGATGGGCAGCACGGCTTAATGCAGCTTGCAGGTGATGCTACTTTGCTATATTATCTTACGGAAGAAGCTCAAGAGGGCAAAAATGCCTTTCTAGAAAAAAGAGATCCAAATTTTAAAAAATACCCTAAGTTCCCTTAGTTTTATTCTTAATAATTATTTGTTAATCCAAATGGCTTCAAAATTTAATACCTGGGTTTCGGCAGCTCGACTTAGAACGATTCCATTGTCTATTTCCGGTGTTCTGATAGGCTCTTTTGCAAGTTTAAATGAGAATAAATTTAATCTTTTTGTTTTTTTGCTTACTCTGTTAACTACGGTTTCATACCAAGTTCTGTCAAACTTTGCAAATGACTATGGGGATGGGGCAAAAGGAACAGACAAAAATAGAATTGGACCTACAAGATCTATTGAAAGCGGAGCAATTAGCCTAGCCGAGATGAAAAAGGGCATTATTCTAGCTGCAATTTTCTCTTTGTTTTTGACGATTCTATTAGTTTATATTTCTTTTCAGGATGATTTAATAAACTTTGTTATTTTTATTGCTTTAGGTGCTCTTGCAATATTTTCAGCAATAAAGTATACTGTTGGCTCTAATGCATATGGGTATGTAGGGCTTGGCGATATTTTTGTTTTTTTGTTTTTTGGCTTAGTTAGTGTGTTAGGGTCTCATTTTTTGTTTACAAGCTCTTTTAACTCTTCGCTTATATATCCTGCATGTATAATTGGATTATTATGTGCTGGTGTTTTAAACCTAAATAACATGAGGGATATTAACACCGATGGAAAGAATAAAAAAACCACCCTTGCTGTAATGTTGGGCCCCCGTAAATCTAAAATATATCATTCCATATTAATTTTCCTTGCTATTATTCTAATGGTAAAATTTCATTTTTTGACTAACATAAAATCTGTTTTATTAACAATAATTTTTCTTTTATTGCTATTATGGCTGCTCCTTCAGCTATTTCAAGTTTATAAAGTTTCTGAAGAAAAAAACTTTGACCTCTATTTAAAGCCTCTAGTTTTTTCTACTATTTCTTATTCTGTGTTATTATCCATCCATTACTTAGGAATTGTCTAGCCTATGAAAGCATCCTATTTTAAACATGTATTAAAATTTAAAACTCCTAGTGGCACCTCTAGGGGGGTTTTAGCCAATAAAGAAAGTTGGTTTATAATAATTACAAATGAAAATATTTATGGCATTGGAGAGTGCAGTTTAATCCCTGGGTTAAGTCCTGACCCTGCTTCTAAATTTGAATTAAAACTAAAGGAAGTGTGCAAAAACATTCATTTAGGCTTTGATAAATTGTCTGAAGATTTAATAAAGTTCCCTTCCATTTTATTTGGCCTTGAAACTGCCTTTAGGTCATTCTACTGCGAGAATCCTTTTGTCTTTTCAAAATCTAAGCTAACAACCGGTCAAGATGGAATTTCTATTAATGGTCTAATTTGGATGGGAGATAAATCTTTTATGAAACGACAGATAAAAAATAAAATTAATACAGGCTTTAATTGTTTAAAAATAAAAATAGGCTCCTTAGATTTTGCTTCAGAATGTGATCTTTTAAAATTTATTCGATCTGAATACTCATTGTCTGATTTAGAATTAAGAGTAGACGCTAATGGCTCTTTTTCAAATAAATCAGCATTAAAGAAGCTCCAAAAACTTTCTGAATATAAAATTCATTCCATTGAGCAGCCTATTCAGTCCAATCAATGGTGTGAAATGGCATCTCTTTGTGAAAAATCTCCTCTGCCAATAGCATTAGATGAAGAGCTAATTGGAGTATTATCTATTGAGGCGCAAACAAAAATGCTACATGAAATAAAGCCAGCTTATGTCGTTCTAAAGCCTAGTTTAATAGGGGGGCTAAGAAAAGCAGATTCTTGGATTCAATCTGCTGAAGACTTAGGAATAGATTGGTGGGCCACAAGCGCTTTGGAAAGCAATATTGGCCTAAATGCAATCTCACAATGGTTGTATGAAAAATCTTCATGTTTGCATCAGGGGCTCGGAACGGGAATGCTTTATTCAAACAATATTGATTCCCCATACTTTATTCAAAATGGGTGCCTTAAATATAATCCTAAAAATCCTTGGGAAACAGAGCTTTTTCTAAATCATATTTCTTAGTATGAGTAATTCTTTTCACAACATTCATCCTAATTTTAAATTAAATGGGTTCCTGTATAGTAAATTTGTGGATCATTCATCATATAAAGAATTCTTGTCTGACAAAAGCGAACTTTTAGACTTTATTGAAAGTTGGACAAATAATAGCCCTGTTATTTCGCTGCAAACTTCAGGGTCAACCAGTATTCCAAAAAAAATTCTAGCTGAGAAATCTGCTATGGCCTGCTCAGCTAAAAAAACTGGGAAACAGTTTAATTTAAAGCCTGGAGATAAAGCTTTGCTTTGTTTGCCCTTAACTTTCATCGCTGGAAAAATGATGATTGTAAGAGCATTAGTTTTAGGGCTAGATTTATATATCACTAAGCCCAGCCGTTCTCCTTTAAAAAATTTTTCTAAATCATTTGACTTTGCTGCTATGACGCCCTATCAATTAGAAAAGTCTATTGAATACTTAAACAAGGTAAAATGTTTGATTATTGGAGGAAGTCCAGTTGGAGAGGTCATCAAAAAGAAAATTAAAAACAAAACTTCTGGAGTTTATGAAACCTACGGAATGACAGAAACTTTGTCACATGTTGCCATTAAAAACCTTAGCCTTGGAGAAAACGAGTTTGTTGCTCTCCCTGGCATTACCTTTTCAAAAAACAATGGTTTTTTAGAAATTAACGCTCCCTTTCTTTCTAAAAGCCCTATTATAACTAACGATTTGATTCATTTGGTTTCTAAAACAGCGTTTGAATGGCAGGGAAGAGCTAGCTTAACAATAAACTCTGGGGGGATTAAGCTTAATCCTGAAAAAATAGAAAAAACTCTGAGTAAACATTATAATGTCCCGTTTATAATATGTGGACTGCCCGATGAACAGCTTGGGGAAAAAATTGTTTTAGTTTTTGAAAACAAAATCCCGTCAATGCCAGAATTAGTTTTCAAAAAACTAAACTCCTTTGAAAGGCCAAAAGGAATATTTTCCTTAAATTCATTTAGCAGGAGGCATGGGAAAATAAATCGAAAAGACATACAAAACAGGCTATTAAAAAAATTGCATGACAGAAACTAAAGAAGAAGAGTTCTGGAATACATTAACGCATTTTATAGGGTTAATTTTCAGCTTAATCGGGCTCCCTGTTCTTGTGTATTATGATAACGCTCTAACTGAGTTTAGCATTCATGGCATTCTTTTTTTTGAATTTGGATTAATTTGTGTTTATACTGCCTCAACCCTTTACCATTACACTTCCAATATTGAATTAAAAAAAAAGTTTAGAGTTTTTGATCATATAAGTGTTTTTTATTTGATAGCTGGTTCTTATGCTCCTGTTTGCTTAATAACTCTTTATGATGGCTCTGGAATTAAAATTCTTGCTTATGTAATTATTATTGCGCTAATAGGAACTCTTTTTAAAATTTTTTTCACTGGGAGATTCGACAGGCTTTTTCTTCTTCTTTATTTATGTATGGGCTGGTTAATCATTATAGATTTTGATTCTATTTTGGCCCTAATTCCATTAAATGGAACTCTATTGTTAGTATTAAGTGGGCTGCTTTATTCTGTTGGAACCATTTTTTATAGTCTTCAAAAAATGAAATACTCCCATGCAATATGGCACGTTTTTGTTTTAGGAGGGAGCGGAGCGCATTATTTTGTAATATTATTTTATGTTATATAGGTTATTTTTGTGCTTTAAAAAACTATATATTTATGTTGATGTCCAAAAAAAATTCTAGAAGGTCCTTTATCAAAAAAACTACATTGGTATCCGCTTGTTCCTTGATTGAGCCGGCATATTCCTTTGGCTCTAATAATTTAGAGAACGATTCTATCGGTCATGGAGACTTTAAGTTTGTTTTAGATAAAGGCTGGGGCCTTCAAAATCCAAACAATTATCCCGTAAACCATTGCCATGAAATGGTTTTAGATTCGAAAAACAGAATTATCTTAACCACAACCCATCCAAAAAACAATGTTTTAATTTATGATAGATCGGGGAAAATTGTTAATTCCTGGAGTATCGGCTATAATGGAGCGCATGGGCTAACAATTAGTGATGAAGGGGGTGAAGATTTTTTATATATAACTGATCCTGATTCACATAGGTTCTGTAAAACCACGCTAAATGGAGAAAAAATCTTAGAAGTAAATTTTCCTTCTGAAATTCCTGATTATAAAAACCCCTCTCAATTCAAGCCTACAGAAACTGCAATTTCTCCAAATGGAGATATCTATGTTTGTGATGGATATGGGCTTGATTATATTATACAGTATGATCAATTTGGAAATTATATTCGACATTTTGGAGGTCATGGTGATGGAGACCAGTTATTTAATTGTTGTCATGGAATCACTATAGACAAAAGAAGCAAATCTGTCCCTACATTATTAATAACTTCTAGAAGTAAAAATGAATTTAAACGATTTAGTCTAGGTGGTGAATGGATAGAAACTATTCGTATGTCCGGATGTTATATTTGCAGGCCAGTTATAAAAGGTGATTATCTTTTGTTTGCAGTAATTGTTACGCAAGATTGGGGTGTTTATGATGGTATGCTAGCTGTTTTAGACAAGAATAATACAGTTGTTTCGTTTCCTGGTGGAAGCGCCCCCGTTTACAATAATGCCAAGCTTGTTAGCCCTGTCTACGATCAAAAAAGTTTTAAAAACCCTCACGATATTTGTATTGATGATGAATGGAACTTATATGTGCCTCAATGGAACTCAGGAAAAACATATCCCAACAAATTAACACGTATATAGTTTTTGCGTATAAATATCTGTTGTTGTTTTTGCCATCAGCTATGCTTTCTCAGAAATACGAAACTCAAAAATATGACGTCATTCAAACAATGGATAATTTTGAAATAAGATATTGCCCTCCTACAATTAAAGCAAAGGTTAGTTCTAAAAAATTAAATTTTATAAATCTTTTGTATTTTTAGTTTTATTCATTTGTCCGTATATGATCAAAACATATTCAAAAAAAATACTTTTTCCTGTTTTATTCCTCTTTATATGGTTTCAAAGTTGTGATAATCAGCTAAAAAACATCCCTGTTTCTCCTGGCTATGAGCTAGTTGTAGAAAAACTACACGATGCGATAGATTATGAGATAAAAAGCAAAGACCTAAATGCAATTTCAATAGCATTGGTAAATGATCAAAAAGTTGTTTGGGCTTATGGCTTTGGCTATGAAGACCCCAAGAATTTAATTCCTGCAGATGCAAATACTGTCTATAGGGTTGGATCTGTGTCAAAACTTTTTACAGATATGGCTATTATGCAAAGAGTTGAAAAGCAGGAGCTTGATCTTGATGCCCCTATTCAAAAATATTTGCCTGATTTTACTCCAAACAATCCGTATGATATTTCTATAACCTTAAGACAATTGATGTCTCATCGATCTGGTTTGATAAGAGAGCCAAAAGAGGGAAACTACTTCGCTGACGATGAAGTTTCTTTAAAAACAACCGTTGAAAGCATCGTTGGGTCAACACTAGTTCATCCCCCTGAAAGCAAAACAAAATATTCAAACGCAGCAATTGCAGTAGCTGGCTATACCCTAGAATCAGTTTATAAAACTCCTTATGTAGACTACATGAAAAAGAATATTCTTGAAAAAATAGGAATGGCTAATAGCTCTTTTGCTCAAAACAAGAAAATTCTTTCAAGGCTAGCAAAAGCGAAGATGTGGAGTTATGATGGGCGTGAGTTCCCTGCTCCAACATTTGAACTAGGAATGATCCCCGCGGGCAGCCTTTATGCGCCCGTCACTGATCTGGCAAAATTTTTAAAACTCCTCTTCTCTAATGGCGTTGGAGAAAAGGGGAGCGTCATTAGTTCTGAAACACTTAAAGAAATGTTTACTCCGCAATTCGGAGGAAATTATAGTCATGGCTATGGAATAGGTTTTGCATTGTCTAAACACAAAGGCTATCAAAAAATTGGCCATGGAGGAGCAATTTATGGGTTTTCCACTCAGCTTTCTGCTTTGCCCGAAATAAAGTTTGGTGTTGTTACAACCTCCTCTGTTGATATTACAAATTCTATTACTACCAAACTCTCTGATTACGCTTTAGACCTTATGATTGCACATAAGAAAAATATTCCTCTGCCCAATTATAAAAAAACCTCTCCTATCAATAGAGAATTGGCTGAAAAATTAGCGGGACATTATGTTCAAAACAACAGCAATATTGCCATTGAAATTAGAGGAAGCCAAACAATTCTTGTTACAGATTTTTTTGAAGTTCCTCTCCAAAAAGATAATGATGGAATACTAGCAGACGGTCGACTCGTTCAAGATAGGTTTAAAATTAAAAAAATTGAAGACGATTTATTGGTAAACGGGCAAAAATATCTTAAGCAAAACAGGCCTAAAAAAATCCCATTTCCTAAAAACTGGGAAGGCCTTATTGGGGAGTATGGCTGGGACCATAATGTTCTCTTTGTTTATGAAGACATGGGTAGTTTATGGATTCTAATTGAGTGGATTGAAAAAGACAAATTATCTCCTATTGAAGGAGATTTGTTTGCTTTTCCTAATAATTCAGGAATGTATCATGGCGAAAAGCTTGAGTTTAAACGAGACAAAGATGGTGTTGCTACTGAAGTTGCTGTTTTAAATGGCCCTGTTTTTAAGCGTCTAAATCTTTGGGGCTCAGCATCCGAAACGTTTAAAATTGTTCCAACAAAATCCATAGATGAATTGCGGGACCTTGCGTTAAATTCTAGTCCTCCCGTTGAAAAAAAGAATTTTAAATCTCTCGACCTTGTTGAGTTAAAAAACTATGAGGAAACAATTAAATATGATATTAGATATGCAGGAACAAATAATTTTATGAGTAATAAATTTTATTCTCAAGCAAACGCATATATGCAAAGGCCTGCCGCTCAAGCATTGGCTAGGGCTCATAAAAAATTAAATTTACTAGGATACGGCTTGCTTATACATGATGCTTATCGGCCTTGGTATGTCACAAAAATGTTTTGGGACGCAACACCAGATGATAAAAAAATTTTTGTAGCAAATCCCGAGGATGGTTCAAGGCATAATCGTGGCTGTGCTGTTGACCTTACTTTATATGAATTAAAAACAGGAAAGGTAATAGAAATGGTTGGCGGATATGATGAAATGACTAGTCGTGCATTTCCCAATTATTATGGAGGAACATCTGAACAGCGTTGGCACAGGAAATTATTACGAGAAGCAATGGAATCAGAAGGTTTTAAAGTGTATGATTATGAATGGTGGCATTTCGATTATAAAGACTGGAAGCAATATCCAATAGCAAACACTAGATTTGAAGACCTTTCGATTAAAAAATAACTCTTTTATAAATTAACCCTATATCGCTTTTTTAAAATTAATTTTTGGGTTCATAATTTCAATGATTAGCTTTTTTAATTTCTTTTCAAACTCAACAATTTTCTTTTTATCAATCAAATGGTCCTTTTCTTTGCCTGTTTGGCTGACTCCAAATTTCATAATCCCTTTTCTTAAGTCCCTAAGAGAAATAAGCCCTGCCTCTACATTAATACATTTCGGAAAATTCTTAAAATACATAAGTGCATAACACATTAGCTGCATAGATTTTGTGTTGGCTACATCAAGACAGGAATCTATGTCTTTTATAACCACTTCATTGGGCCTAACAACTCCCGTTTTATAATCTATTATTCTAACTGCTCCATTTCTTGTGTCTATTCTGTCAACGAACCCTCTTAGTTTTACAGGATTCTCTAGCTCTTTAATTTCTAATTCACAGCTCATTTTTGCTTCTAAAGCAACAAGTTCTATTTCACTTCCTGACTCAATGTCCTTTATCTCATTTTTAATTAATGTAGTAATTCCTTTTTTTATTACTTCATAGATAATTAAAGCCTTCCCTTTTTTAAAGTTGTTAAATCCATTGTTAAGAAACGCTCCTTTAATTTTTTCTTCAACAACAGATTGAGCCTTTAACATGTCTTTTTTGTTAATTTTTTTTCCTATCAAAGGTCTATAAATCTCTTCTATTGACTCGTGGAAGATGATCCCAATAACTCTTGGGTTTACATTGTCTTCTTCAAATTCATAAATGTTCAAAAGAGTTTGGTAATAAAATTCTTCTTGGTTTTTTATATACTGCTCTAATGTAGAAGGAGAAAACCCTTTTTGGGCTAATTCATTTAATTTTGTTATTGCTGCAGGTGATTTTTCGAATATCACATCCTTTTTTTCTGTGAAAATTTTTGGACCTTTATTTTCAACAAATATCGGATGTTTTTCTTCCAGCTCAATTTGATGAATAAATCTGCTTTTTTCACCTCCCATAACCCCTTCATTATGGTTGTTATAAATCAAAAAAATGTTTTTTGCCCTTTTAATAAGTCTATAAAAATGGTACGTATAAATAGCGTCTCTTTCGCTATAAGTTAAAAGGCCGTGTTTTTTCCTTAAATCATATGGGATTAGTGAGCTGTGTATTTTCCCCTTTGGAAGTGTTCCTTCATTAACAGAGCTTATTATTACATTCTCAAAATCAAGGGCTCTAGACTCTAAAAGACCCATAATTTTGACTTTTGCATCTTCATTATTCTCAAAGCCTAACGCTACATTTTCCAGAGATGAAAAAATCGCACTTTTTAAAATTTTTAAATCCTTAAAAAAAGAAAACTTGTTTGCCAAACTTTCCGTTTCTTCTAAAGATTTTATACAATGTTCTGTATGAAGAAACCCTATTGACCCCTTTTTTGCTTGTGTGCTTATGTACATTAGGAGCTCCGTAAGAGAATCCATAGCCTGTTCTGATGAGTCCCAAGCTTTAAAAAGTGCTTTAATTGTTTTGAGCTGTTTTGTGTCTAGTTTTTTAAATTCAGAAAAGGCGCTCTTAAAAAGCCTAGAAGTTCGCAGTCTTTTAAACCCCTGTTCAATCGTTGTTGTTTTTGAAGATTGCTGAATTTTAAAAATTTCTGCGATTAGTATTTTAAATTCTTCTAAGTTTAATTTTGTCTTAACCGTTACTTCAATATCTTTTAACGGCAATGTGTTATAGTTTAAAACTGGGTCTATAATAGCCTCATCCCCCAAAACAACAATAGTGTTTTTTAGTTTTTTTCGATCAAAACTGGCAAGAGCCCTTGAAATCTCCTTTGCTTGTCCAAGCAGCTTGGGAGTTCCTATTATGTTTATTTTTTTTGGAGTTTTATAGCTTTCTCCTTCCCATTTAAATGGATGCTTTTCAAATCTTTTCCAGCCATTTCTGTACTGCCTTATAAAAAAAGGCGCTCCGTGATCTTTATTTTTTAAAAACTCTTTGTCAATGTCCCAATAAATTTCTCCATTATTAAAATCTAATAATTCCTGAATTATTAGCTCTTCTGACTTGGTTAATGCATTGAGGCCTATAAATACATGTTTTAAATTGTTGTTTGCTTCTTTATAGTGCTCTAAGTTTTCTTTTGCTTCAGCATAACACATCCCCTTTGTTCCTGTTTCGTTATCTATTAATTTTTTTCGAAAAAGCGAATATAATTTTGGCAAAATTTCCCAGAATAAAGGCTTTTCTTTATCAGACAGCTCCTGATTTGTCCAATTGATTATTTTATTAATTTCAATTAACTCTTGTAATATCAATTGTGGGCTCAATAGGTTTTGTTCTATTGCGCTAACATCCCTTAAGAGCTTTCTAGCCCACGAATTAAAATCTTCAAAGGAGTTCTTTTTGTTATTTTTGTCTATCTCAATATAGCTCTCGTATAATGTAAAAATCAATGTCTTTTCATCGGCCTCATTCAGCCCAGAAATTTTAGTTATAAATGCGTTTATGCTTTGAATTTCTGGAATAAAAGTTGCCTTTTCTGTTTTTCTTAACAGTAGTTTTTTGAAATAGCTGGCAGACCTTTTATTAGGCAGAATAAAAGAAAGTTTATTAAGGCTTGTTGTGTTTATCTTTATGTCGACTATTACTTTTTCTAAAAAAGAGCTCATTTATTATAAAAATAAAAAAAGCACCTAATTTTATTAGGTGCTTTTTTAGATTATTAAAGAATTTTAAAAATTATTCTACAACCTTGAATTCAACTCTTCTGTTGGCAATTCTTCCTTTTCTAGTTTTATTAGAACTTGAAGGCTTGTCTTCTCCGTAGCCAACAGTAGAAAGTCTGTCTGATGCGATTCCTGCATTGACAAGGAAGTTTTTAACAGCATTTGCTCTGTCTTCTGAGAGTTTTTGATTAAATGCTTTTGGCCCAGAAGTATCTGTGTGTCCTTCAATCACAAAGCTTGTAGTAGGATACTTATTCATAATTCCTGCAACAATGTCAAGAACTGTAGTGACCTTTTTCCCTAAATCCGCTTTATTCAACTCGAAAGGCACTTTTGCTCCAACTGCGTTTAGCTCATCCATGACGTCTTTAGTTGGTTGAGGACATCCTTCGTTTGAAACGAGTCCTGCAACTTTAGGACATTTATCATCTTTATCTAATACTGTGTCTCCATCTGTGTCTGGCCAAGGACATCCGTTATTCGCAGCTGGTCCAGCAACATCTACACACGAATCAACGTTGTCAGCAATTCCATCGCCATCTGAATCAGGGCATCCGTTCATTTCTATAGATCCTGGTTCGTTTACACAAGCATCCTTAGAGTCTTGTGTTCCGTCGCCATCCGTATCTGGACATCCGGCAAACTCAACTAACCCCGGCGTATCCGGACAGGAATCTTTACTGTTTTCTATTCCGTCCCCATCATTATCAGGACATCCATTGAAAGCGGGCAAGCCAGGCTCTTCTGGACAATCATCGTGTTGATCATAAATCCCGTCTCTATCTGTGTCTTTTCCTCCAAAGTTAACTGCTACCGCAATTGTGTGTTGAAGATGAGATTGTAAGTCTTGCATGTCATTAAAAGCGTGCTTATAAGCAGTATTAACGTTTAATGAAATTTTTTCAGAAATAGGCACATTAAGTCCTAGTCCTCCGTTCATAGTATGAGATCTTTGGCTTCCAAACCAGGTGTATCCAGTTCCTGCCTCTAAATAAGGCTCAACATTACAGAAATTAAAGTTTTTTCCTAATTTATAATCAACTAAAACGTCTAAGCTTGCTATTCTTTTAGCAGAGATTCTTTTTCTTTCATCACCAAGTCTAGTGATTTGATTCAAAGATCCCCTTATTCCAAAATTAAATTTTTCATTTCCATATCTAGAAATACTAACGCTATTAAGTGCTGTTTGAGTATTCCAGTTTTCATGAATATTAAAATATTCACTAAACCAATGCCCTGTAGCGTTGTCTGACGTATCAGTTCCGACGGGGTGAAAATCAACCGCATTATTTCCAAAGCTAATGGCCCATTGATTGTTTTTGTCTTGTGCTGTTATAGAATTAATATAAAACAACACAGTAAAAACTAAAATTAATTTTCCTAATTTTTTCATTATTATAATTTTTAAAAATTCCTTAACTGCAAACTTAATGAATTTACTGAATATAAGTCCCCTGTAATACAGGTTTTCTAGAATTATACCTCTACTACCTCTATTAAAGGCCTTACATAAACAAGTATAGATTTTCCAATATTTAAGCCCATGTTTTTTAGCGCAACTTCATATTTTTTTATTTGTACGATATCTTGGGGCCTTTTTTCTCCTGTTTTATAGTCAATAATTGTATGTCTCTTGTCTTTTGATACAACTATTCTGTCTGGAACTATTATTTCTTTCTTTTGATTAAAAATTTCTTTTTCACAAATCACATCATATTTCTTGGAAAAATATTCCTTTAAGCCTTTGTGGTTTACTACCTTTTTTGATAATGCTATTATTTCCTCCTGTTCTTTTTTATTAATATTGCTTTTTTTTATAAAAACCTTTGCCTGCTTGTCTAGCTGAAAAGAATATTCAATTTTAGACATTAGCTCATGAAAGTTTTTCCCAAAAAGTGTTTCTTTATTTTCAAAAGGTTTGTAAAAATTTGGGGTTTTTATTTTCTTTGGGAGCTTTAATTTAGAACTTGCCTCGCCATCTTTTTTTAACGCTGGCTTTATTTCCCTTTTTGTTTTTTTGCCCCAAACCCTTTCTCCGCAGGAATATTTATAACTTTGTGGGGCGTCAGGAATGTATAAAGGAGGTTTAAATTCTAGATTAAATTTCAATTCCAAGTCCGATTCGCTCAGCTCATTATCTTTGCTTTGCAATCTTTTATAACGTTCTTCAGTTAAATTCCCACGATAATATCCTATAAGACTTTGTTCTTTTACGTCTTCCCATTTTCCACAATCTATTATAAACTGCTTTAAGATTTCATTGTGTGAATTATTTAGTGTCTTATTATCAGGAAAAGTAGAAATGATATACATCTCTTTTATTGCTCTAGTAAGGGCCACATAAAGAACATTCATGTTGTCTAGCTCTTCTTCTTTTTTTATTCTTCTATAAGCCTTTTTTCCTTCTTCTCCTGAGTTTTCTACAGCTTTACTAAAAGAAACTAAAAGCTCGCTGTTTTGTTTATTGACCTTACAAGGAAGCCATACTTTTTTGCTATTTGAAATGTATGGTTTTGAGTCAGCAAAAGGGTATATAACTATTGGGAATTCAAGCCCTTTAGCTTTGTGTATTGTCAAAACCTGCACGGCATTTATTTCTTCATTAGTGACAACTGCTA
>UINC01001390.1_pt1 | contig 22420 bp, 21 predicted proteins | sample 5385821 | NCBI WGS metagenome assembly UINC01 (sample SAMEA4666929, study PRJEB26691) | marine metagenome | isolation source: Pacific Ocean | place: Pacific Ocean | collected 2011-10-13 | reverse complement strand
CCGTGTGTCCAAAGGTCAAGGTACCGAGAAGGAATTTCCGCTCTACTTGGGGTTGCTTAGCGTTTTGTGACGTACAGGTAACTTCCGCCTCTAGGTCTTCGAACCGGCTGTTCTGGCGGGCTCTTGATTTTTGTCTTTAGCTTAATAAATCTGGGCTGCCTCCATCGGAAGGCGTATTGTGATTCTAATTGTAGATATCCAGGCACGTCTATAAGCAGAACACGAAGGCCGACTGATTACCTAGCCCACAGGTAGTGGTTCAGGAGATTAGAGTCGAACTAACACGGGGTCACCTCCACCGGTTTTTGAGTCTGGTGCGCTTTGTATTAATCAGTTTCATCATGAAACCCACTCAATGATCGGTTCTCTGGTTGTGCTTACTTGTATGGTCCGTCCAGTCAAGAGTGTCGGCCAAACGAGCTAGACATACGGACAACTCCCGTAGTGCAGCGGCGACAGAATGGTCCGCGTTTGGGGTTCGACTCTCCCCCGTTTCCACCAGGAACACGATTCAGGCGCCTCAGGCTCTCCTTGAGTCTGGGGCGCCTGGTTTATTAAGGTGATTCCATTGCCCTCGCGGGTGGTGGCTACATCAAAGATTGGCCGGAAAGCTGGCTTGGGCCCGGACGGCCACCACGGACTTCTCCTTGACGGTATCGACGTGGACGGCGTTCAACAACGCCACAAGTAGATAGAGACGTTGGGTCATTTAGCGGTCTATCACGATAGAGTGCCTAAAATAAGGGTAAGCCAAACGATTTTGAGGTCTTCGAAGTTTCTTCAAAGTTTCGTTATATATTAGAAACGTCATTGGGTATATTAGGGAAGTTAACTATTTGATATACCCAATGAAATTCACAAACTGAGGCGAAGGAACTAATTGATGGCCCAAACTCCCGAACAGATGGACCCGAGAGAAATAATTCGAGAGAAACCTCAGAGTATTCCAAAGCTGCTGATTGGGTTGTTATTGCTCACCGGCATAATTTTAGGGGGATTTTACGGATTTACGGAGTGGTATTTAGACGATGGTTCTGTCGATTCCGTGCCGACATTTGACCAGGTCACGGTTGAACGAGGCAATATAGCTACGACGTTGACAACCTCCGGCACAGCTACTGCTCGAGAATCCGCAGAATTGAATTTTGGGTCAAGCGGGGTTGTGGAGACAGTCGAAGTGGAGTTGGGAAACCAAGTAGATGAAGGAGACGTGCTAGCTACACTCGATAATCGGGACGCTCAAAACGGTCTCATAATTGCGCAGAACAACCTTCTAGAAGCGGAACTACGTCTCTCTCAATTATTGGAGGCTCCATCAGAAGCAGTTTTGTCGGAGGCAGAAAAGACTATTTCAAGTGCTATATCCCAAATAGCCTCGGCAAAATTGAACTATGAAAACGCACTTGAGCCTCCAACTTATTCCGATATTTCATCATCGGATGCTAATGTCACACAAAGACAAACAGAAGTAGTTTCCGCAGATCGCCAAGTTCAGTCAGCTTATACTGATTTGCAGCTAATCCAACAATCCTTTTGTAACCTCGACCAAATACAGCCTCAAATATTGATTGACGATGCTGAAAGTGCTTGGAACGAGGTAGACCATACCGACGTATATCTTAAATTGGATACTGATGCATTTGTACAAGGGCACAGTTCTCTCAAAATAGAACTGCCTCATTATGTATGGGGTGAAATTGCTTTCGAACATAAAAAACATGAAAGCGTGATAGCCAAGAAGACATTCGCAAAGTTGGATTTATCGGAATTCGACCAAATAGAGTTTTGGGTTAGATCCGATACTACGATTGGGAAGGGTTATTTTGAACTAACGCTTTACGATTCTTGGCCGTTCTTAACGCCACTAGAAGTTTTCTCAATACCAGCGCTAGAAGGGGACGTCTGGACCTTGGTGAGTTCACCGATGCCGAAGTTAGAAAGCGACATTGAAGTCAACGGAGTCGGAGTCAGGTTCTCAGCAGACACGGCGCAAATGTCCTCGAATCGGACTCTCTGGCTGGATGAAATCAAAGCGCTCGGTCTTAGCCCGATTTGCAGCAGTGCTAGTCTTCCCCTATCTGAAACATCTATAAGATTCTTATCTGATACAGTCTATTCAACCACGTCTGGTAACGTTATCGTTGCGGAAAAGAGCGGAGATTTCATAAAAAGCAACAGCAGCTATTTAAAAACTCTTGATAGCCGTGATGTGGCTGCTGCCAACCTTGTCTCTGCATCCGCTAAACGAGCATCACTAGATGACCCACTCTCAGAATCTAAATCTGCCCAACTACTAGCAGCTATAGAAAGTGCCGAATCCACTCTGACTAGTGCTCTTAGAAAGAAGGACGACCTGTTGGATGGCCCTTCAGAAAACGAGATTAAACTTCAAGAATTAAATATCGCGAAGGCTAAGCAATCTGTGGATCAAGCTCAAGAAACTTTGACCGATATGGTGCTTTTAGCTCCGTTCGCGGGGCAAATCGGTGCTGTCAACATATCGAAAGGGATTTGGGTTACAGCGTCTACGACTGCTTTTTCTCTAGTCGATCTCGACTCAGTCGGAGTGGACCTAACGGTATCAGAATCGGATTTCATTGAACTGACGTCTGGAGACCTAGGTATGGCCACATTCGATTCTATTCCAGATCAACCTTTCATAATTAAGCTAGCCAACATTACATCCTTGCCTCAAATAACCCAAGGGGTTGTAACTTATCCAGCACAGGCCGAATTTCTCAATATGAGAGAGGCCGCAGAGATTCTTCCTAGATTTGGTTCGTTGCTGCAAGGAGTGAGCGGTTCTTCAGAAACAGGTTCGAGACCTGGTATCGGATCGGGAATAGATATGCAGGCTCTCAGACGGTGTGCTGCTGAACAGGTTGGCAGGGAGGTCTCTAGCCCAAGTGATCTGACGCCTAGCGAGACGAATCTGATCCGAGAAAAATGTTTTTCCGGAAGTGCTACCGGCGGAAATAGCCGTACTGGATCTACAAGAACCCGTGTTAAACCGGCCATCGGTATGAACGCCAGTGTGACGATGTTATTGGAAATCAAAGAGGACGTGCTGATAGTGCCGGCACAAGCGATTCAGAGTGACAAGGGGCGCGAAGTTGTTACATTGCTAGGGCAAGACCAAATGACAACCACTAGTGTTCCCGTGAGCATTGGTATTACAAACGGAGATCAAACTGAAATCATTTCCGGCTTAGAAGAGGGTCAAGTGGTGTTGATTCACGGAGCATCAGATGCTTCTATTCCGATCTCCAATCCGTCCAATGGCTCTACAGATAGACCTGGACAAAGGGGTGCCCCTCGTTGATAGAACTTCGTGAGGTTTCCAAAGCATATTGGACCGGCGCTGGCCCCGTCCACGCTCTGAATAAACTTGATCTGAAGATCGAGTCTGGAGAGTTTTTATCGATCATGGGCCAGTCAGGTTCAGGTAAATCTACTCTAATGAACATCTTGGGATGTTTGGACCGGCCTACGGAAGGCCAATACATACTTGGAAACTTAGATGTAGCTAACTTGTCAGATAAGTCTAGATCTGCTTTGCGGGGACGTTGGTTCGGTTTCATCTTTCAGAACTACAACTTGTTACCAAGGCTATCTGCATTAGAACAGGTAGAGTTACCACTTCTTTACAACAAGGTCTCGAACCGAAGGCGGCGTGCTTCTGAAGCATTGGATCAGCTAGGCCTAGCTGATCGTCTTCACCATCGCCCGAATCAGATGTCCGGTGGGCAACAACAACGTGTGGCGATAGCTAGGTCTTTGGTGGTTAATCCCCAAGTGATATTGGCCGACGAGCCTACAGGTGCTCTTGACACTGACACTGGCAACGAGATCATGGGGATCTTGAGCAACCTGGTTGAAGAGCGCCGAATCACTGTAGTAGTGGTAACCCATGAACCTCATATCGCAGATTGGACTAAGAGATCGATCCTTATGAGAGATGGCCTTATTCTGGACGACCGCCCTTCTATTGCACCAGTGGCTCGTCTAGAAGAATGATTAAAATATGACCATTCTTGATGCTGTAATCACCGGTGTTAAGGAACTGCTTTCGAATCCATTACGGAGCTTTTTGACTTTACTTGGTCTTATCATCGGAGTGAGCTCCGTGATTATTATGGTAGCGGTGGGCCAAGGGGCCCAAGAAGGGGTAAAAGCTCAAATCATTGGATTAGGATCAGATCTCACGTTCGTCCGGCCTGCAGCTACCAACAATCAACAGACAGGTGCGCGCGGTCAAGCGGGATCAGGGTTGACATTGCTTGCTAGTGATGCCGATGCTATTAAAGAAGCATCTTTGCCTGGTGTAATTGGAGTGGTCCCTCAATTAAACTTCAATGCTCAAGCTATCTCTGGATCTAACAACCTGGGAGTGGGGATAGTCGGCACAACGGCAGACTATGCTCCTGTTCGAAACCTCGACCCGGATTATGGCCGTTTCATAAATACTCAGGATGTAGAACGGAAAGCGCTATCGATCGCGCTAGGCTCAGAAGTTGGCAAAAGCCTTTTTCCGGATAACGATGGAGTTGGGAAAACCGTTAGATTATCGTTCGCAGGAGGCCGCGTCGGGTTCAATTTTCGAGTGGTTGGGGTTATGGCGCCTCAGGGAGGAAGAGGGGAAGGGAGCCAGGACGATTACGTTTTTATACCGGTTCCCACCCTTCAGAGCCGTATAGCATTCCTGAGAAATCCCCAAGGTGATATCAATATCAACCAGATTACGATCCGCTCTGATCCAACCGTCGACCAAGGGATAGTAAAGGATGAAGTTACCAAATTCCTTCTCCGGCACCACGCCGTAACGGAGCCGGACTTCACGATCCAAACTCAGAACGAATTAATCTCGGCTCAGGAAGAGGTTAACGCCACTCTATCAATCCTTCTAGGAAGCATCGCAGGTATATCTCTTATTGTCGGCGCAATAGGCGTCATGAACATCATGCTAGTTTCAGTTGTCGAGAGGACTAAGGAAATCGGTATTCGGAGGGCTGTGGGGGCTACGGCTAATGACATCGCCACTCAATTCATTATAGAAGCCCTAACAGTGAGTATCGTCGGTGGGGCTTTGGGCGTATTGCTTGGTGTTGGAGTTGGCATTGGAGTTGGAGGACAACAATTAATGGGGCAGGAATTGAACACAGTAATCAAACTCTGGAGCATCGGTCTTGCCTCAGGTGTTGCGGTATCTGTAGGATTCATCAGCGGGGTTTACCCAGCCTTCAAGGCTGCTAATGTCGACCCCATTGTGGCGCTCCGTAGTGCATGAATGGGTATAAACCGACTAAAAGGAAAGCCACTGGAATCGCCTCCAGTGGCTTTCCTTCTACAATAAGTGGTGCCGAAGGTCAGAGTCGAACTGACACGGGGTCACCCCCACCGGTTTTTGAGTTCGACGCTGGTCGTTTTACCCTGTCACTCCCCGTCCTAGATAGTCCCGTTTCGTAGCTAGAATAGCTGGTCTCTTTCCTTGTTGGTTCCGCCAGGTACCGCCCTGTTACAGGGATTTGGTCGGCAAAATGTCGGCAAAACGGACTAGTCGATACGACATGAAAGACAAACAGATTCGGGAATCAAACCCCATTGCATCAGGTAACGAAACACTAAACATCCAGCACAGAAACCAAACCCACTTTCTAATCCGGCAAAGGCTGCTAATAGACCAATCACGCTCTTGCCGACTACTGGGCTGACCCAAATGAACAAAACTGCACCAGTAGTGGAGACGATTAATCCCACGAATTGAGCGAATCTTTTGGGAGGCCCGGGAACGGGCTTCTCAGGGATATTGAGAAGGGGTACCACAAACCGTGTGGCTATCAGACCGATAGGGCTCAAGGTCGGACCAGTAAGAACCCTAGCTACAAAGCCATATACGAGAAAGAGCAACAGCCAAGGTTCCCCAGTAAAAATTATAGCCAATGCCAAGGCTAACACCATGCCGGCGACCGACCTTGCTGCAACTTCGTTTACAGGGTTAGGGAAACTAAGAATTGATTTCATGGAAATATGGCTAATCGCTAACTACCGGGCCATCCTCATCAATCACTACGCCGCTACCTTCCTGAAGCCGCCTTATTCTCACCGTCACCTTAGCAACCTTCCCCTTTTGGGTTTGGATGGAGCGCCAGAGGGTTTCAACAGTATACGAAGCATCGATGTGACGGGCGTTTGTGGAAGCTGCCAAAACCCATCTAATCTCCTATTGTCCCTGGTTTATCCAGTCGGCCACCCGCTCTCCAATCATGATGGTTGTGCAATTGGTGTTGGCGCGGATGCAGTTGGGCATTATGGAAGCATCAGCCACCTTCAGGTTCTCCAGCCCCTTTACGTTACCGTACTGATCGACCACCGCCATTGGGTCTGAGTCCGGACCCATCTTGCAGGTGCCCGAGATGTGCTGAGAGGTGGTGACGGAACCTTTGAGCCAATCATCTAAAGCATCGTCCGACTCCAAGTCTGATGGCATGGGGTCCAGGATGTTCTTAACGATGTCCGTGTAGTCAGGGTGTTCTAGGAACCCAACACATTTCCGGACGGCCTCCCTCATTCGTGATAGGTCCCTTGGGTCTTGGAAGTAGTTGTAGTTCAACTGGGGCTGTACGTTAGGATCAGTGGACATGATTGTTAGATTCCCGGAACCGTAGGCCAACTCTAATATGCAGGTAAACCTTATGCCTTCAGCTTCCAATGGGTCGCCGGAGATGGGTGATGAGAAAGACGACGCCATGATCTGAATATCGTTCCGCAGGTCGGACCCGGTCGCGGTGTAGCGCAGAGCAACTTGAGACCGAGGGTCATTTGGGTTCAAGGGGAAGTCGTCGTTGACTTCGATCGGCACCCGGATGTTGGGGTGATCACGCAGGTTCTGGCCAACTCCTGGCACGTTTAAGGTCAATGGGATCCCGAGTTGATCCAGCTTGTCGGCGGGGCCGACACCGGAGAGCATCAGTAATTGGGGTGAACCGATGGCCCCGGAACTCAATATGATCTGCTCACCTTCAACGGTGAATGTTTCACCGCCGCTTTCCACCTGCGCACCGATGGCTCTATTGCCTTCGAATAGAATCTTATTGACGGTGACGTTGGCCTTGATGGTCACATTTAGCCGGTGCCTGGCGGCCGCCAAAAACGTTAATGAGGTGCTCATACGGATGCCGTTGGGATTGTTCATTGGGATTGGGCCGACTCCGCCAGACTCAGGATGGTTCATGTCTGGGTCGTGGGGATAGCCATCGGCTCGACAAGCAGCGTAGAAGGCATTCTGAGCGGGCAGCCAAGTCTCCTGCTTAAACCGGCGCACCGGGATGGGTCCTTCTGTCCCGTGGAAGTCATCATGGATATCGGTGTCAGTCTCCAACTTGCGGAGATATGGCAAAACGTCGGTGAAGCCCCACTGGTCGTTGCCCAAGGCAGCCCAACCGTCGTAGTCCTCGGGTATGCCCCTGAGTAAAACTTGACCATTGATCGCGCTGGATCCGCCGACGACTTTGCCACGTGGCACCGGCATGGGCTCGGTCTGGAAAGATGTAGTGTTGCCTTGGAATGACCAGTTGTGGGGAGCATCTACGGCTGAAGCGGTTTGGTCGTAGCCGAACTTCAGGTCGTCAGGATACCTCTCGAAGTCCGGGTAATCCGGCCCTGCTTCCAGTAAAAGGATCGACTTGTTACTATCTTCAGAAAGCCGGCTGGCCAATACACAACCGGCGGAACCGGCGCCAATGATGATGATGTCGTACTTCATTTGATACCTCTCGCGTTTGGGGAGAATCTTGTTGACCTTTAGTTCTTCAGGTGGGTGTCGAAGAACTCCAGGGTTCTGGGCCAGGACAGCTCGAAAGCCGCCTCGTTGTGTCGCTGCGCAGTGTAGTCCATGAACGCATGGTCCGCATCCGAGTAAGTGTGGAACGTGTGTTCTACCCCAAGCCTTGTGAGCTCGGCGTCGAACTTGGCCATGTCTTCCGCAGAGGGATTTATGTCCTTTTCTCCAAAGTGGAAAAGGACGGGACATTTGATCCCCTCGGTTAGCTCAAAGGGGGATTTTTCACCGCCGCCCCAGATTACATTGATATTGCCACCGTAGTAGGGGGCCGCAGCCTTGAAATATGGATTCGAAGCGGCAGCCAGCCAGGTAACGCGGCCGCCCATGCAGAATCCGGTGACACCAATTCGGCCTTCGTTCACGGCCTGATGGGACTGCAGGAAATCCACGGTGGCGTTGATGTCGGCCACAATCTCCGGGTCGCTTAGATGCTGGACTCGTCCAGAGCGGTCGGCCAACATCTCGCTGGTGTAGCGGTGGAACAGATTTGGCGCTACTGCCGCGTAACCAGCCTCGGCCAGACGGTCAGCCATCTCCTGTATGAACTTGTCCACTCCGCCACCATGTTGGCTTACTATGACCGCCGGAAACGGTCCTTGACCCTGCCCGCTCGGCACGCTGGCATAAACATCCATGTCCTGCCCGTCAACTTGAACTGTTTCCCAAAAAGAAGCCATGTCTTAGGCCCTCCCTAAACTTTCACAACATCTCGCGGTTGCAAGCACCCGAGGCAGCCCGGTGGCTTGCCCGAGATTCACGGCATTATCGCATATAACTAGAAAGGTGGAGTTTCATCACTGGGGAAGACCTGGTCTTTGCTGATTCAGACGGAAGCCCATTACCACCAAGTACTGTGCCCCATGCGTTCGGTGATATTTTAGGAAACAAACCACGAGCCCCGTCGTTTGAGGGGGCTCGTGTTATCAATTTGTTATCAAAAAGTGGTGCAGAAGGTCCATCTGCAGACCATACTCAAAGCAGCCTATGTAAATAGGGATATGATCGAGCTGGAATTCAGGATTTAATGGGTCCCCCTTGTTCTTGTGGGTTGGTGTAGACCATGCTTTTCAGAGACCTATTATCAGTGATAAACCAGATGCCATGAGTATGATCGTAATTAAGGCAGTGAAAATCCTTTCAGGTATTCGCCCTAGGATCATTCTACCTAAATAAGCTCCTAGTACACTTATTATCCCAAGTCCTAAGCCTATAGATGCCGATTGGATGGTGAAAAGACCGTCGACTCCGAATACTAACAATTTAGGTAATTGGATCAGTCCATATCCAATGGATGAAGTACCGACATAGGCGCTTGCGCCTAGGCCATACGAAAGATAAAAGACTGTGGCAAATGGTCCAGGTAGTCCGAACAATCCCGAGATAAATCCTGTAGCAGAACCTACCGGGACAAAGCCCCCAAGTGGCATGTGGAAACTTCGCCAAATCGGCAGCCGACTATAGATCACCATTAAGATAAGCAGACCGCCCAATATCCGGACGATAACTGTCGAGTTTATAGAGACAAAGATGAAGCTCGCGATTAACGCTATCGGCACCGAACCCACGGCGAAATAAGCCACTACCTTCCAATCAATGGTATCTCTATGAGCGTATGCGCGTGATACAGATCCGATGAACTGAGCAATTGAAAGCAATGGAATTGCTTCTTTCACTCCCAGCACCCAGATGAGCACTGGAAGAGCTACTAAACCCCCACCCATGCCCACCACGCCAGAAACAGTAAATCCCACAAATGAAGCCAGGATGACTGCAGCGATCTTGAGTATTTCTTCCAAAAAAACCAACTTGCCGATTGGATTTGGCCCAATTTGAGGCTTAGATTGCAAAGATCGAATGGCGAAACCGATAGTAGTACGGCGTTAATAGCCCGTGCTGAGATTGCACTGGATCTTTTCTAGGTGAGAGCTCGTGACTGTTGCGTTAGATGCCTGGCTGGACCCCGATAGTATCTACTAACCAGTCTATGTCCTCCCTCGTATCCACCTCCAGGGTGAAGCCCATGGGCGCTGCGACCGGAAGTAGTAACTCCCTGGTGTAACCAAGCTCGATCTCTGTGGAACTGTAGCTCTCGAAATTCCCGGCCATATCCTTGCTGAGATGACTTCGGTGAGCGTACGAAGGTACCTCGCCACACCTTAGTCACAAGTGGAGTCTCTGTCTAACTGTAGAAATTTATGGCTCGTTTGTAAGACTGGAATGAGGTCCAGCGAATACCTGGCCAACAAGTAATTGTTCAGTACATCTAGGTAATCGGGATTGATATTGACGGGCGCACCCAGATGGTCCGCCCGTCCACTAGGCCATCTCGCGCAACTTACGTACCCACGATTCGATTCCGGAAACACCGATGCCGGAGGGAAACAAAAGTAGGGTATCGGGAGATGGACTAGAGTTGAACGAAACCTGAAACAGGGATTAGCAGTGCTTGTGCTTGTTGAGGTCTTTAATCAAGCTGCTTGGCGATGAATTCCGTAACTATCTTCACGAACTCGTCTACCTCCAAGCCTGCCTCCCTAGCCCAGCCATGCCCCATTCCCTGGAAGGGCACTAGTCGGGCTTTGCCGCCAGCCTCGTTGTAGGCGGATACGAATCTCTCGGACGCTTCGATCGGCATCACGTCGTCGGCTGTGCCGTGGAGGACCAACGCCGGAGATAACGTTAGCTTCTCGCCCCTTTTGATGACGTTCAAAGGGGTGGATTCGTGCATCGCTTCGTCGCCCTGGAAGAATATGTGATGCTTTTCCATCAATTCTGTGTTGCCTTTTCCTTTGGCTATTTCGTACCTGAAGTATGGTTCAATAACTGGCCAACATGAAATTATCCAGGCCAATCGGGCGTCGGCTGGTGACGAGCCTTCCAGATGCAGGGCCGAATATCTGGGATCATCGATGCGCATGGCGGCTAGAGGCAAGGTATGTCCACCACTAGAGTAGCCGATACCGCCCAGAGAGTTAGGGTCTCCGTTGAATTCGGCAGCATGGGCTTTGAGCCAGCGGACGCCGTAATGGATGTCCTGGATTTGCAATGGGTAGGGGAACCCCTTGCCCACCCGTTGGCCGATGGAGGCCACAACCAGGCCGGTTGCCGCCAGAGGCTCGCAGGTCGACGCGTAATCGGTGTGGTCTTTGTCGGTCCACGCGCCTCCGTGGATGCTTAAAAGCATTGGGAAAGGCCCTGGGCCTTCAGGTTGGTAGATACGGACCTGACGGGTTACGCCGCCGACGTTGAGGTACTCCTGGTCTTGCACTCGCACTGCGTACAAATCGGAAGGGTCGTAACGGTATGCCTTTTGGGTGGTCATGGGCTTGGGTCCTTACTATACTGGAGAATCAAGGTTCGACGATGCCTAATCTTTTAGATATTTAGGCGGAACGTTTCAGCTCCCTGTATTTTCTTCTATGATTTGGAGATACATGAATGCGCCGGTAAAGCATGTAGCGTCTTCGCAGTGACCGCCGACCATTTCGCCTGAAGGTCGTGCAGCGGCGACGTGTATATGTACGCGTATTCCACCATCCTCCAGGGGTTGAACGTAACCCTCTGCGCTTACCAACTCGAGATTCTCGTTGATTATTTGTCTCTCAAACTCCGGCACACCTTCTTTGCGGTCGCAAAGATTACGAAGTTTTAATTGGCTTAGGCTTCCTATACAGGACGTTACGGCGGCTTCACGGATGCCTTCTGAAATAGCCAAGGATTCGAGGCCTTCAACGAGCGATTCGCCCGCTTCAAAACGGCGGTATAGCATGCGGTATGTTTTAGTATCCCAGCTTTTTATAGCCATGCGTCCTCCTGGTTTCGGGGTTTGGCTTGAGCCACATCCGGTCACCAGCCTCCGCGTCCGCGCCCCTACTATTCTAGTCAGGGAGCAGCATTAAAGCGGAGACGTGGTCAGTGACGTACCGAGTGGTGTGGCCGTGACCGGTCACGTCCTCGATCAGGCGGACGTCACCGGGGCCGAACTTGTGGACGGTGCCATCCCCAAGCCCTATCTCCAGTTCACCCGAGAGAGTGATCAACCACCTCTTATTAGGCGCTTGGTGAAAATCCATGAAGCGGCCGCCCTGGTTGTGCTGTATCTGTAGGCCCTTCACGGTCTGCAGCTCTCCCAACTCGGGGTGGGCTGACAGAGGCAACTCCTCGATGTGGGTCTCGTTGTCCGATCCGGTATACATTCTGTAGATGCCCATTTCTAAGCGTCCTCCACCTATGGATTCATTGAGGTCATTAGATTATTCGCATAATTCGCTTATTTCGCGGTTTGATGCGGAAATCACTAAGTCAGATTGTCTCATGAATCTGCCCACACTTTTTGAAGTCAAAATGGTTTTGAGGGTAATGAGAGTTCTGAGAGGGGGTAGGAAGATTCACCGATAATAGTCTCGGGGATCAACTGTCTTAGATTTATCGAAAAGAAGTCCTTTTGGTGTCCTCAATTATACTTCCATTACAGATGCACACACCAACCCCCTCCTGGTTTTGGAGCGGTTAGGGAAATGCATCGGCCGTTGTTAGCTAGTAGAGTCCGTTATAAGATTTAGGGAATTTTCTTTCCTCCATAGATGGACTGTCACCGGAAGCCCCAGACAAACTCAATGCTTGGGGTTTAGTTAGGTGCTAAGTTTCAGTTTTGCTGGCCTAACAAGGCCTCAATTAATTTTGGTCCGGCAGACACGGTTTTAGCCTTTAGTCTCAAAATCGTGTCTAAGAAAGACTGCTATACACGCCTATGAACAAAAACCGGCTGACTCTTAATCACTAGGTGCTGGGTTCGACCGCGAGGCGGGTCACCACTATTTCAGGTACGAAAACGCCCGGAGCTCTCGAATCTGGGCTTTTCATTTTCTCCCAAATGGTCACAAAGGCAACAAAATATGGGTATTGGGAGATGGAGTAGTCTTGGACGCTTGGGCATATCTACGGCCCGGGTCACGGCGTGAATCCTTGGACCACCCTCGGCATTAGAACCAGTGGGCCTTGTCCACCACGTTATTCAGGGGTTTGCCTTCGTTGAATAATCGACAGTTCTCCACGAACAATTCGGTGCGCCGGTCCTCAAGATAGGGACCTCTTCCGGCCACATGAGGCGTTATCAAGACCCCAGGCGTGCTCCACAGCGGATGATTGGACGGCAGTGGCTCTACCTCGAACACATCCAGACCGGCGCCGGCTATTTGTCCTTCCTGCACTGCGTCTGCCAGGTCGTCTAGGAACACGGTGGCTCCCCTTCCGATATTAATGAAGAACGCATCGGACTTCATTCGGCGGAATTGCTCTTTTGCGAACATTCCTTGAGTTTCGGGGGTCTCTGGTACGGTTACGATGACAAAGTCGCCTCTGGGCAGCACATCATCAAGGGCTTCCGGGCGGTGGACCTCGCTAACGCCAGGTGTCGGCCCGGCCGCCCGAGGATCCACGCCAATCACGGTCATACCGAATTCCGAGCATAGCCTGGCAGTCTCGGCTCCGATGCCGCCGATACCTACTACGACAGCCGTGGAATCTGGAAGGTGGATAGTGTCGTATCCAGGACTCCATTGCCTTTGCAGCTGACGGGGTATATAAACGTGCAATCCTCTGGCAAAGGCCAAGACATATGACATGATGTGGGCACTGATGTGGTCGTTATATATCTCTCGAGTATTGGTCACCGTAACTTCACTGTCTAACAAGGCCTGGTGGTAATAGCCAGCTTTGGGACCAGCTTGAGGACAGGCGATCCACTTGAGTTTGTCTGCCCTTTCAAATAGTTCTGGGACTATATTTCCGAATGCGGCATCGACCTCCCCGATCACTTCCATGGCCTCGCCAACGGAACGGGCCAGGTTGACCTCGATACCGGGTATGGTTTCTTTCAGTTTGTCAGGCCAGTCATTGATGTATTCCATTCCTTCTTGTTCGGCTGGGTTCAGTACCAGCAGCTTAAACCCCATGACTTCTGTGCCTCCCTGGCCGAGTAAATTCGGACGCAAGTTTAGATGGCGGTATTCCAATCGTCAATCGCATTTTGGACCGAGCAACCAGGGCTAGCGATCTGATAAGCCTGTTCCTAGCTATCTGGTGGAGGAACAAGTGCAATCGATTACGGAGTGTTTTGTCTCGGCCGACGTGTCCTTGGCCGGTTAACATTACCGCCAGGCTGCTAGGTCCGTTAAAATCTTGGGCGGTCTTTGCTCCGCCCAACGGTCTTCCTGCCGGTCACGTTGAACGTCCCCAGGCTGCTAGAAAACAGTCAACCTTATCAGGTCGCCTACGTTCTGGACGTCCTCCAAATGCCATAGACGGTCCAATAAAGCATCTACCCGCTCAGCGGGCAGATGTTCCTGTGCCAGAGACCGGAACTTCCTATCGACCTCGTTATCGGTAAGAGGGTTTCTGTAATGGCCTTTGTGATAGGCAACCTGAACCGAATGCTCCTCCCCTGACTTGGTCACTACCTCAAAGTCGCAGAGCATGGCTTCGGGCGCTCTCGCGTTGGCCTCATTCGATACGGAAACGGTTACCTTTGAAACCAACTCCAACAGATCTGGATCCTTAAGAAATTCGTCATCGAAATGGCGGCTCTCCACCGTGCCGAACATCAGCGCCACGGCAGCGGTGTAAGGCATGGAATGATCGGCAGTCTCTCTGTTCTTGGGCGTCCATTTCTCGGGGTCACCCGCCATGATGTTAACCGCGGTCTGCAGAGTACTGATATTAACCTGCGCAATCTCTTCCGGCTGCCCATACAACTCCCTTACCTCTAGGGCCGCCTGGGCAACGGTCTGAGAATATTGCCCCAGGGGAAACTGCTTGATGCTACATTCATTGATCTTGAATGGGTGATCTTTTCCTCCCATCTCCTTTAGGGCGAATGGTTCGCCGGATACTGCTCTGAAGTATCCACCGTCCCCTTCAAAGATCGGAGATGGACCGGTAAGGCCTGCCCGTGCCAATTGAACAGAAAATACCGCGTTTCGGCTAGCGTTGGCGTAGGCGCAGCCCTTCCACATCGAGACGTCACCGATACGGGTCTGGTAAAGGGCTACGTTGGAGGCGATTCCTAGGTTCAAAGCCTGGAAAGTCTGCTCCTTGGACAGCTTCATCGCCCGCGCCGCAGCCAGCACAGAAGCGATGCCGCCTACTGTTACGTGGTCGAACCCCCTTGGTTTGATGTCAACGGTGTCACAGATTCGGCAGAACGCCTCGTACGCCAAGACAGTGGAAACAAGTAGTCTTTTGCCGCTGCCACCAGCAGCCTCAGTAGCCGAGAGGGCCGCGGCTATGCTGTCACTGGGATGGCCCGACTCTTGGCTGGTATACCCATCATTGAAGTCGAGGAACCGAATCATGACCCCGTTGGCAAAAACTGCCAGATCAAGAGAAGACGACTGACCGCTACCCATCACGGTAACCGGATGCGCTGGAGTTACCTCACCGGCCACCGCTCTGGCAACTTTCGACGGTTCGCTATCGTAGCCGCCTAGCGCACAGCCGATGGTATCTATGATGAACCGTTTGGCCAGATGGACAACATCTGAAGGCAAGTCAGCATATTTGAGGGATGTCCCGTAATCACTTAATTGTTCTGCCAGATTCGACATTTTGGCCGCCTCATTCAGTTATTTGGCTCCCTAAAATCGATAAGTAATCTAACACGAAGATGTGGACAGTCGATACTCGGGTACCTGAGTAAATCCCAGACAGAGATGACCTTCTTGTTACTGGTGTCTACGCAAACAGGTAGGTCGCGTTCACCGTTTGTCACGCCTGTCGTTGTTCAACTCGCACATCAGGCCCATCAGCCACCGCGATCGGTTGGAGTTTGTGCGCGATGGCAAATGTCAGGGCGCTCACTCCCATCACGATGGTGAAAATCCAAAGAGGTAACGAATAACTGCCGGCGTGATGGTCGGCCCACCAGCCGGCAAACACCGGCGCAGCCAAGGCGCCGGGAAATTGGGCTAGCTGCACGAAACCGCGTAACTGGCCAAAGGATTTTCGGCCGAATTGTTCCCCCAGCACGGCCCAATTGGTGGGGGCGCAAGCCTCGGCGATACCAAATAAGGCCGCGAAACCCATTATCACGCCCAATCCGTGCAACGGGGAAGCGATCAGAGCGTATGACGCCGCCCCCGATGTCACGGCCCCTGCCAAGATCAGATTTTTTGAGAACCGGTCGCCCAGCCAACCAATCACCAAGTACAGAGGCAAGGTCACCAATAGCAGAAACCCGTAGACGTACGTGGCGCCTTGCGCGTCGGTGCCCTTGCTGACCAGAATCGGGATTATAAGGACTACGACGCCGCCTTTAGCCGCCAAACGTAGGCTGCTAGCAGTGAGCAACACCCAATACCTGGCAGAGCGCACCGCACGGCTCACGCTATATTCGACGGGTGGACTCCGTCGGCTCTTGGAGACGCGCTGGATGATTGCCGTATCTGGCCCATCAGCCCCAGAATCTCCGTCCATCGACAGCCCCATGCTCTCCGGGGTGTTCTTGATCCAGAAGGAAAGAGGAGGAACGACCAGTAACAGGACCAGTCCGATGGCAGTGGAGGTAAATTGCCATCCCCAGACCGATATCGAGAGGGCTAGCACGGGCACCAGTACCGCCGGAAGACTTGAATCGATTGCTTGGAACGATGACATGGCCAGCGCCTTGCGCCTGTAGAACCAATTGTTGACCAAGGCAGACATGGCGTAGGAAAACCCAACGTTGGTGCCCACAGTCACCAGACCAACATAAACGAGCGCGAAGGTCCAGATATTTGGAGTTTGCCCCAGCACTAGAAAGCCGACCCCGGTCATGGTGGCGCCGAGGATAACGGCCGCCTTTGGCCCGTGTCGGTCTATCAGCCATCCTGCGACCGGCCCGGTAGGTCCGCCCGCCGAGCTGGCGAGAGCGAAAACGAAGGAGATGGTCGCTTGGCCAACGCCAAAGGTTTCCCCGACTGGGATGATGAAAACCGGGAACCCTTTCGAAACGGCAGTTTTGTTGAGCGAAGTTAAGAAACCACCGAGAGTGACCATCCGCCAGCCGTAAAAGATTCCGAAACGTCGTTTGGTAGGGTTATTTCGTTTCAAATTCCCTCGTGGACGAACTGGCGGTTCTCCTCACGGCGGAGGAGACCGGTGACAAATAGAGTCCCATCGGCCGTTCAGATGTTGAACTTCCTCTCCTAGATGGGTATGGGTATTGTCACGCGTTGTTTCCCAGGAAGATTTCGTTGGCAATGTCCATCGCGGCCCTGGTGAAGGGCAGGCCGCCGTAGAACGTGGTCTGGATGAACACTTCAATGATTTCTTCTTGAGTCAGCCCGATGTTTAACGCGCCATTGATGTGGCTGTGCAGCGGGCCTTCCCTGCCTAACACGGTTAGAGCGGCCAGGGTGCAGATCGAACGACTCTGCAGGTCCAAGCCGGGCCGAGTCCATACAGACCCCCAATAATACTCGGTGGTCAATCGGGTGAATTCCCGCTCCGCTTGAGTAATCGGCCCCGGCCTTGGCGTTCCTGTCGGAGCGCCCATCAACTCTTGACGCCGCTTGACTCCCCGTTGGTAGAGATCGTCGGGAGTCTCGCTGGGGTCGAATACCAACTGCGGGGAAAACGGGATGTTTTTGGCCTTGAAGATCTCTTGGGCTACGCCCATGGAGGTGAATGCTGTCGGCACCCCGCCATAGAATGAGGCATGGATCATGACCTCGATAACCTGTTGGGCCGTGAGCCCAAGAGTGACGGCGCTTTCTACATGCCGCCGCAGCTGATTCTCCCTTTGTAGTACGGTCAGGACCGAGAGCACTATCATTTCCCGGTGCTTGATCTTCAGGGCAGGCCGTTGCCAGATGGACCCGAATAACGCCTCATCGGCGATGCGGTGCAGATCAGGCGCCATCTCCCGGGATCCCGGAACCGAGCCACTGCTGGGCGTCCCGCCCCCAAATCTGGCGCGAATCTCGGCACCCCTCTGGGCGCGCTCGTCAAGTGTAGTCATACCAACCCCCTCAGACTTTGTCTTGGTTTACCGGATGTGGAAAAAATGCCTGCGTTGACCATTCAAATAACTCGTTATCCCTGGTTATACCCTTCCAGGTGAACAGTAGCTACAACCCTAAGCACGCGAAGGGCTGTTTCGGCGGGATGTGAGACCGACTGGATTTCTGCTATGTGGGCTTAACGTTTCGAAAGTTGCGCCCCCGCTGCCCAGCCGAGTGAAAGTTATGTTGCTGCCAGGCTGCTCACGCACCGGGGTCACCACAGACCCCGGGATGATGATTTCTCTTGCCTTGAAGTAGTCGTCTAATTCGGCCATCTTGTTAGCCAGTCACACTATGGGATAGCTCGCGACGGTACTGTCAGACCAAATAGGGGCGGTTTCAAGCCGCCCCAAAGCTCTTGGCCTTGTAAGTTTATCCAGACTCAGACCGATGTCACAGCAAAGGCGCCTACGGCTAGTTTGGGCAGGTTTACCGGCAATTGCTGCCAGGTTTCACCGTGATCCTGACTGCGAACGATGGTACCCGATTCGGTCCCCGCATAAACCGTGCCGGGAGATTGGAGGTCCCATTCAAATGCCACTACCATATCTCCGTCCTTCGTCGCCGAGGTGATGGGCTTCCAGCTGCGGCCGCCGTCTATAGAGCGGTAGAACTGGGGATTCTCCCGGCGGGAGTTGCCGGAAGCTGTCAACAGAACCAGGTCGGCGTCGTCTGGGGCCACGGCGATGTGCAAGGCGTATCGTCCGTCCACGCCGTCGCTGATGACCTCCCAATTGTCGCCTTCGTCATCGGTTCGATAGGGAGCCCTAGACGTGGCGACGTAGAGGCTTTTGGGCCTGGCTCCGCTGAGGGCGATGCAGTGAACGTCGTCGTGGATCCCCGGCAACTGCTTCCAGGTAACGCCACCGTCGCGGGAGCGAACCATACCCCCTTCTTCTATCGCAGCGTACAGGTAGCCGGCGTCGTGAGGGGCCACTCTCAGGTCTCGGACGTGAGATTTACGAGTCTCTATGTGAAATCCCCACTGATCAGATTCTGGCACGGCTGTGAATCCCGTGCATTCCTGCCAAGATTCTCCTCCGTCTGAGGAATTGTAGAGAGACGCGGGTTCGCTGCCCACGTATACGGTTCCACCGTCACTGGGGTGGGCAGCGATGCTGTGAGCATAGGCACTTGGATAGGCGTCCAGGCGCTTCCAGGTCTTTCCGCCGTCGTCAGTGCGGTAGACTCCGGCCTCATACGCCGCTAGATAGGCTCGTCCTCCAACCACGGGGCTGGCGGATAGCCGGGCCGATGCGTGGGCCAGGGGAGTGACGTCACCGGAAATCCAGGTATCCCCATGGCCGGATACGGCACAAACGCCTTCTTGAAGGCCCACATAGATTCGGCGGCTTTGGCTTTTGTCGTCAGGCATCGTTGTGACCCCTCAATCTTGAATAACTGGGATTCCCTCCGCCAATCATTAAGACCCAATATTATGTGCTAGTGCCGCAGATGCGGTTACAACATAAGCCTGTATTAGGCGGCCACCCACAGCACCGAAGAGATTTCGCTGAATTCACGCTTGAGCTTGGACCAGGAATCGCCGCCGTCGTCGCTTCGGTACAAGTAGCCGTAGCGGCTACCGGCGAAAACTATTTGAGGGTCTGCCGGCTGGGCATTGACCACCCACATTGCCGTATTTGGTTCGACAGGCAACGGCAATCTTTTCCAGCTCTGTCCCGTATCGGTGGAGCGCATGATGCAACCGGTGCTGCCCGGCGTCGTGTCTCCTAGTGTCAGGAAAATCACGTTAGGGCTGCCCGGCCGCACGTTTATTCCCCTGGGATAGCCTAGATCAAAGTTTTCTCTAACACCGATGGACTTCCACGTGGCCCCATTGTCAGTGCTGGTGTAAACGTCGTTGTTTACCACCACAACCACGGTCTTTGGAGGCCCCGAGGATACCGCTACGTTGTGTATATCTAAGTTCGGGATGGCGCCATGGTTAATCGTGGTCCAAGTATCCCCGCCGTCTGCGCTATGTCGCAGACCATCTACCTCAATGCCAACCCAAATGCTTTGGCGGTCGGTGGGGTCGATGGCAATGCCGGTCACCCGTGGGGTGCCAACCGCCGGGCATTCCGCCGCCGCTTCCATGGAGGTCTTCTGCCAACTGCTTCCGCCGTCTTGAGAGCGGAAAAACACGGTGGGGGTGGGCGTACCGGTCCCAGCATAAATCAAGTTGGGATCCTCATCATCGATCACCAGTGCCCAAACTGTGTAATCGTTTAGCAGATTGTCCAAAAGCGCCCAATGTTCTCCGGCGTCTGGACTAGTATAGATGCCTTTGTCGGTACCTGCGTAAATCAGGTTGGGCTTATTGGGGTGGACCGCCAAGCAGCGCACCACAGCGTCAGAATGGAGGCCTTGATCGATGGAGATACGCCGCCAATTGTCGCCGCCGTCTGCGCTACGCAGCACTCCTTGGCCGGATGTGCCAACTAGGATAGTCATATTATCAGCCATGGGTCCGCCCTCCCGTATGCTTAAGCGTTAGGTCATTGCCTTTACGTCTGGGTATCCCAACAGAGACCGGACACAGTGTATCTTGGCGGCAAGAAGCCATCAAGCTCGCTCACGCGGCATAATATTCCCGCACAGGAGGGAATCTTATGCCGGGGTTAGTATGACGTTAGTTTAAAATAGATTAGAAGACAAACCCATAGGGAAGTATCGAACAGTGTGACGGTCGTGAGAGATTCCTCCCAAGATAACCCCCGAGGACGATAACGGCTATTTCGAAGAGTCTATCTTTTGGGCAGGTTCCAGTTGGGGCGTGGTGCGGGCCAAGTAGAATGGCTTTCGGACCGCCTTCCGTGGGTTTGACCTGGCCATAGTTGCGGGGTACGGCCTGGATGATGTGTCCCGGCTAGCCGAGGACGCGTGGATCATACGCAACCGGCCAAAGATACTGGTGACGATAGAAAACGCCGGAGCGATATTGGCGCTGGTGGACGAACATGGTTCTTTCTTAGGCTACCTGCTGTTGTTGGACTACCTGGACTACTCCTCCCGAGTCAGCCTGTTGACCCGGGAGTTTGCCGGGCTAGGGCGGACGTCGGCGTTTGTATCCCTCTACCACGTCAACGAGGAAACCCCAGCCTGGCAAGACCGACAATCGACCAGCCAGTTTACTTCCCCCAGGGTTACCATTTTATAGCCGTCCGCGTGGTAGCCAATGGTTTGACGACCGCGAATTCTTTCCCTACTGCAAGGATTGTATGAATGCCCTCACGCTAGGGTAGGTATTTGTCTTCCATCTCTCGTATGCGCTCCGCCCCAAGGACGTTACCGTTGCTGGCCACGCCCCACTTGCTTTGAGCCGCACCTGCCAAGAAATCGTCAATGGCGCCGGTTCCCCTTTCCTGAAAATCGTTGAGGAAATCCCAGGATGCCTGAAGCGCCGCCATAGTGGTTAGTGAGGGATACCAAGCAGCAGCGGCCCCTGCATCTTGTAACTCCTCTAAGCTCGGATGGGTCTGGCTACCATGAGTGAAAAGGGGCAGAACTGGACCAGGAATTCGTTGGAGACTCTCCTTATTCTCTTCCCAAGATGCTACCGCGGGGCAGACCACGTCCACGTTGGTCTGGCTCTTATAGGCCAAGCAGCGCTCCATCACCTGTTCGAAAGTCGCCCCTGGAACACCTGCGTAATCGCATCTAGCCACGATGACGAAGTCCGGATCAAGCTCCATCTTGGCGTCCATGGCGGACCTTAATTTACCCACCATCTCCTCGATGGAAACACATCGGCGGCGGGGTCCCGACTTGGGCGGGTAGGTCTGGTCCTCAAGATGCGTGCCCGCTATCCCTGCGCGGATGTACTCTTTTACGGTCTCGTGTACCGTGATGGCGTCCCCATATCCAGTGTCCATATCTACAAACACCGGGATGTCCACGGTATTTACGATGCGCCGGGCATTATCCACCATGTCCCGCATACTGGTGCCACCCTCTGTCCAACCCATCAGCTGGGCTGAAGTATTTCCCCCGGACATGTAAAACGCCTCGAATCCCAGTACTTCTGCCATCTTGGCGCCCATAGCATTCATCCCGCCTGCCAAAACGAAGATTTCCGGACGCTCGAACAATTCCTTTAGTCTTGTGGTCATGCGTTTCTTATCTTGCATCACACTTCCTATGTCCTTTCCACAAATTAGGGGTAGATTTACCCATCACTTGATGACGCGACGACAGCAAGTCCTCGGGTCTATTTCCTCTTAGCCAATATCATGATCAACTTACGGTTCAGGCACCGTAGTTTACATGAAGCTTAATCAGGCACAAAACCTCGACAAAACAGCTTCCCGCATGCTGCGATAGCAAAGCGCTCTCAGAAAATACTGAAGGCGCTGTTTTTCCCCCGGCACCAAAGATCAAAAAAGCCCCCTCAAGCGAGGGGGCTTTTCTGGTTTCGGCAAAGTAGATTAGACAACCGCCACATGTGTAGCTAATATGGCCTCCGGCCCAAGCCCATTTTATGTTCGGAGGACGGAATGTTATTTCATATAACGGCTACCCATGACAACTTGAGCTG
>UINC01001382.1_pt1 | contig 22529 bp, 19 predicted proteins | sample 5385821 | NCBI WGS metagenome assembly UINC01 (sample SAMEA4666929, study PRJEB26691) | marine metagenome | isolation source: Pacific Ocean | place: Pacific Ocean | collected 2011-10-13 | reverse complement strand
TGGCTGAGGATCACGAAAATGCCCGCAACTTTGCTCAACGGATCGGGTCAATCGAGGGCGTTACCATTTTGAATCCAGAGGTTGAGACCAATCTGGTATTTTTCGATGTGGCGGGGACTGGGTGGTCTTCGAAGGAAGTGGAGTCCCGACTCCGCGAGCGTGGAGTCTGGATCGGCGCGACTGGTCCGACTCGCATGCGCGCCGTCACTCACCTTGGTGTAGAAAAACCCGCTGTGGACGAAGCCGGCACACTTCTCAGCGAGTTGCTCGCTCGCTGATAGATTTTTCGGTCAGGTGGATTTGTGGCCGAGCTGTGTCTGGCAGGCTGTGACTGCGATGTTCTGGACGATGTCCTCGGCGGTGCAGCCTCGAGAGAGGTCGTTGATTGGCTTGTTGATCCCCTGCAGAATTGGTCCAATTGCAGTGGCGCCGGCCGTGCGCTCGGCGAGTTTATAGGCGATATTGCCGGCATCCAAATTGGGAAAGATAAATACGTTGGGTGGAGCAAACTCGCCTGCCTGTTTTGCCTTGGACTCAAAAACCTCTGGCAGGATCGCCGCGTCGAACTGAATCTCGCCTCGAACGGTTAAGTCGGGGTGCTGCTGGATCAGGAGTTCTGTGGCTTCGCGAACTTTAGTGACTAGGCGGTGTCGGGCACTTCCTAGAGTCGAGAAAGAAAGCATAGCAACGATCGGTGGTGTGTTTAGCAAGATTTCGGCGTTGCGGGCGGTAGCCGCGGCGATCGTAGCGAGTTCTTTGGCATCAGGATCGATTACGAATCCGCAGTCAGCAAACAGAACAGGCCCCTGAATGCCCGGACCTGAAGTCTTAAACAGCATTAGGAAAAAACTCGACACCAACGAATATTCAGGGCTTTGACCCACAATTCGTATGGCATGACGTATGACGTCGGCAGTGGAAATGGTCGCTCCGGCAACGCAACCGTCGGCGTCACCGTTGGCCACCATGCAGTTGGCATGAACAATGGGCTGATGCACCTGCTGCAGCGCTTTGTCGAGGGACAGCTGGGCTTTGGCCCTGGTTGTAACTAGAAATTCAGCATACCGGTTGCATGAGGGCGAAGTGGCGGGGTTAATGACCGTCACACGGTCCAGCGTCAGACCGTGGCGTGTTGCAGTTTCTTGAACCTGATCCGGGTTCCCGAGCACTGTAATTTGAGCCAGATTGTGTTCCGTGGCTTCGGCCGCTGCTTTTATGACACGGACATCATGCCCCTCTGGCAGCACAATCCGAGCGTGAGCAGTTCTAGCCTGCTGGAAGATATGTTCAGGCAGTTGCACGGGACTGAAAATGTTGGCTCTCGATTCGCATCATGTAAATGGTACGGGAAAACAAATAATTAGTCAGACACATACACCCATTTATCAAGAGGACCCCAGCCTTTTGATGATGCAGAAAGTAGCTTATGAGAACGGCGTTTCGACTTTTACTGGGTGTTTTGATTGTGCGGCTCCCAGGATCGCTATGACCACAATTGCGGAAATAATGACTGCGCCGCCAATTAAAGTCGAGTTAATTGGAGTCTCTCCAATTACAATCCAGACGAGAATTGGGCCAACGATGATTTCTGTTAGAGAGAGCAAATTGAGTTCTACCGCTGGCAGGTGGCGCGCTCCCAGCGTAAACAATAAGAAACCAAGACCGACCTGGAAAATCCCAAGGCTGATGCTGTAGCTGAGATCAATGGGTAACAGATCGAATCCTTCATGTGATGCGACTATGGCAACTGCGGCGAAGACCGATGCAAAGAGGCTGGCATAAAGAATTGTTGGGAGCATATCGGTTTCAGGTCGCGAGCGAAGCGAGATTGCCATGCCTGAAAATCCCAATGCCGTCAACAGTGCGAATAAGTTACCGAGTCCCCCACCTGCGTTCATCTCGCCACTTGTCATGATGCCAAGGCCTACGGCTGCTAGAGCCATGGCCAACCATGTGTACCAAAAAATTGCTTCCCTAAGGAGCACCCTTGCGAGCGCCGCCGTAAAAAATGGAGACGCAGCGAGTACAAACATCGCATTAGCAACACTTGTATGTTCAAGGGCGAGAATAAACCCTGTAAACGCAATACTTAGACAAGCACCCCCAACCAAGGCGGGCACACCGGCACGAATCAGTGCTTCAATGAGGTTATATCGGTAGCGAATTAGCAACCAAAGTAGCAGCATTACAAAAAGCGAGATTGACCGAAAAAAAAGAACCTGCCAGGCTGAGGCCGCTTCGATCCAGCGATAGATTAAACCCCCAGTACTCCAGCAGATGCCGGCCAAGAGCACCACTGGCACCCCAATTTTTCGATTAGGCGAATGCATGTAAGGTTCTACGCCGTGATCAGCGGTCACGAGGATTCAGGGCTTGGGCATTCAGTGAGCAGTGCGCGCCGCCAGAGGGTCGCTAGCCACGGTTGTTCGGCACGCGGTCGACCTTGCGGGCGGTAGTAATGCTCCAATTCAGAAAAGCCGGCGCCGAGTAGGTATCCTCGCCAGGTTTCCCACTCGAGAAACGCGCCATAGCGGCCACCGGTAAAGCGCTCGATGTCAGGCCCTCGAGGATTGGAACAGAACAGCACGCCGTCGGGTTTCAAGCAGGCATAGAGCTGTTGCAAGACGCGATGAAGTTCCTGTGTTGGTACATGAAACATCGATGCATTGGCAAAAATCCCGTCAAACGTAGAATCGGGGAGATGAAGATTTAGAAAATCCTGGTGCCAGACGTCACAACCGGTTTGCTCTTTCGCCATCTCCACAAATGCCTGACAGCCGTCAACACCTATTGGGTGGTGCCCAAGTTGCGTAAGGGTTAGCAGGTCTCGCCCTGGGCCGCAGCCAAGATCGATAAGTTTAAAAGGCGGTTTGCTGCGAATATTGCGAAGAAGTGCGTCGATGTTTTGGCTGACATCATGATGCCGTGTGCCTTCCCAGAATTGCGCAGCGTCCTGTTGGTACTCGTCCAGGGTCTTGCTGGTGGTGGCAGCGAGCTCCTTAGCTGTAAGGATATGTAGAGGTTCCATCATGAGTTTTCGGGCGGCGTTATCGCGGCCCGATCGCCTTTTCCTTTTCCTGCTCTTCCCACATGCGGGCGTATTTCCCGCCGTTTGCCAGAAGTTGCTGATGAGTGCCGCGTTCGATGATGGTTCCCTGGTCCAGCACTAGAATCTGGTCCGCCCGAACGACTGTCGATAGCCTGTGCGCAATAATTAATGTGGTCCGATCCTTTGAAATCTCGTCCAGGTTAGTCTGAATTTCACTCTCTGTGTTGCTGTCGAGGGCAGAGGTCGCTTCATCGAAGAAAAATATTTTCGGATTTTTCAGCACGGTACGAGCGATCGCAACCCGCTGTTTTTCACCGCCAGAGAGTTTTAACCCTCGTTCGCCGACCCGCGTCTCGTATCCCGCAGGAAGACTCGTAATGAATTCGTGAATCCGTGCGGTGCGGGCGGCTTCGTATACCGCTTCAGCAGGGGCGTCGGGCTTGGCGTAACGGATGTTGTAGTAAATCGTGTCGTTAAAAAGCACGGTATCTTGCGGTACCACGCCAATCGCTTGGCGCAATGAATCTTGCGTGACTTGGGAAATATCCTGGTTGTCGATACGGATGTTGCCGGCCTCGGCTTCATAAAATCGAAAAAGGAGACGGCTGATGGTCGATTTTCCTGATCCGGTCGGGCCGACTATGGCGACGGTTTGTGAGGGCTCTAGCGTAAAGTTGACCTGCTTCAGTATCACACGATCGGTTTGGTAGCTAAAGGTAATGTTATCGAACTCAACCGCCCCATCTTTAATGTCGATCGGCAGGGCGCCAGGAGGATCTTTGATTTCTTGTTCTTCATCCAGCAAAGAAAACATGTTTTCCATGTCAACCAGAGACTGCTGTATTTCTCGGTACACTGTACCCAGAAAATTTAACGGCATAGAGAGTTGCAGTAAGTACGCGTTAATTACGACGAAGCCGCCCAAGGTGATGGTGCCGTCTCGAATATTGAGTGCTGCCATGATCAGCATGATCAGGATCCCCGACGTTACGGCTGCCGCTTGCGCCACATTCAATAGCGCCAGGCTTTCGCGACTTTTTGCAGCGCCGGTCTCGTAGGCGCGAAGCGCAGTGTCGATACGTCGCCCTTCGTGTTCTTCATTATTAAAATACTTTACGGTCTCGAAGTTGAGTAGGCTGTCGACCGAACGGGTACTGGCTTCGTTGTCGGCCTCGTTCATTTGCCGGCGGATCCGAATTCGCCAGGCAGTGATCGAGAAGGTGAGCCAAACGTAGACGCCAATCGTGACGCCGGTGACCAGTGCATACTGCACGCCGAACTTGTACCAGAGAATTCCACACACGAGGAGAATTTCAACAAACGTCGGTAGTAGGTTGAAGACGACAAATGACAGCAGAAACTGAATTCCCTTGGTGCCCCGGTCGATGAATCGATTAAGGGCCCCGGTTTTGCGATCCAGATGAAATCGAAGAGACAGCGAGTGCAAGTGTTGGAAAACGCTAAGGCCAACCTGGCGCACCGCGTTCTGTGAGACCCGGGAGAACAGCGCATCGCGGAGTTCACCAAACGCCGTGGACGACCAGCGGGCAAAGCCGTAGGCGAGGATGATGGCTAAAGGAATGCCAAAAGCGAGATTCGGTGTGGTTTCAAGAGAAGACAGCCGATCAACGGTGGCGCCCAGAAGGAGCGGCACATATACGTTGGCAAACTTGGCCAAAGCGAGACTGATCAGCGCGATGACGACTCGCCATCGAAGGTCGTTGCGTCCGCGTGGCCACAGGTACGGACCGAGTACGCCCAGGGTGCGGGTCAGATTGGTTTCGTTCATATCGTGTGGCTGAATCGAGAGTCAGAACATGACATGAAGTGGGCCTCGGTAGGGTGCCAGAACCCGGCTACGACTGTAGCCTGGCCGGTGTTACCTGCAGCAGAATCGGGCAGAGGACTCTACCGCAAACGCTACGTGCTTGGTGTGTGGGTCTCCGCCGCCGGTGCAGGATCGATATACTTTTCGATTTTCCCAGCCTACTCTCATTCATGGATGTATTCATTTCGCGTTCGATAGTGAGTAAAAGCGGTCCGAGTCAGCCGGAGTTTCGCCGTGCGGCTTGATGCGTTGGCCTCGCTTCCGTACCGGCGTTTCTGGCTGGGCTCCATGGCATCGGTGGGAAGTACCCAGCTCTATTTCATCGCGATGGCGTGGCTCGTTTTTGAGTTAAGCGGCTCACCGCTCGATCTAGGTTTCCTCGGTGCTGCAATGGCCCTGCCGACGATCGCGGCGACTTTGGTCGGAGGCATTGTGGCGGATCGTTTCAACCGGCGTTCGATTCTACTCGTGACCACCACCGGGGCAGCAATATTGCTCTTGCTGTTGGCTTTACTGGATGTTACCGGTGTGGTTCGGGTCTGGCACGTGCTTGTGGTATCCGGGTTGCTAGGGCTGGTGCACGGTTTCGATTTTCCGGCCCGTTCATCGATTTTTCCGGCGCTCATCCAACCACATCAGATGATGAGCGCAGTGGCACTTAATTCCATTCTTTGGCAAGGCACCCGAATGATTCTGCCAGCCATTGGTGGACTCCTTATCGCGCTGACCGATACTGCGCTGGTTTTTGCGCTTTGCTCTCTCGGTTTCTTGGCAATGATGTGGGTGCTGCGCTCCATGCAGATCGCGCAAGATGTTGTCGTGGGGGGTAAGCCCTGGCGCGAGTTTGCAGAAGGCGTAAAGTTTGTGCTTCAGCGTCGGCTTTTTCGCGTATTAATTTTGCTGACTTTCAGTTTGCACTTTTTCGGCACGTCTTACATTCAGATCATGCCGGTTTTTGCTGACCTGCTGCAAAGTGGGGAGCGGGGTTATGGCCTATTAATTTCCGTGACCGGCGTCGGTTCGGTCATCGGGACCCTCCTGATTGGGCAATTTCAGCAGTCCCAAAGACTGGGGCGGGTGATGCTGTTCTCAGCAGGGCTGTCGCCGTGCGCCTTGTTTGGATTTGCCCTGGTGACCGGCGTTGCTCCAAACGCACCCGCCGCGTTTGGTCTTGCCAGTTTTTTTGTGATGTTGTCGGCCGCACTCAGCTCTATCTTCCTGGTCAGTTCCATGACGGTGTTACAACTCAATGTGCCGGATGAGTTGCGCGGGCGGGTAATGGGTATTCACAGCATCACTTTCAGTTTGATTGCACTGGGTGGCTTAGTCGCGGGGGTGCTTGCCACTGCCTTCACCGCACCCGCTGCCGTGATGATCGGCGCTGCGGTGGTGCTGGCCCTGGTTCTATGGGCGATGATCCGACAACGCGAGGTTCTCGATTTCGATGGGCGTCCTCTCTAAAGTCTGCTGTTTCTTTATACGGTGCCGCGTTGCCCAACCCAGCGTTAAAGTTTGTAGCCAAACAAGCTGCGTGTTTTGAGACAATGCTAGGTGTCATGAGAAGGCATTCATTGTTTTTGCAGGTTGTTTTGACATGCCTCGTGATCAGTTGTTTTATGTTTTGGTCGTCGCCGACATGGGCGGATCAGAACGATCCTGAACTTGATCGGCTGTTCAGTGCCTTATTAGGAGCTGACAATCTTGTACAGGGTTCCCGTATCACCGAGGAGATCTGGCAGCGATGGCGGCAGGTCGATGATACGGTGATCGGAGACCTGTTGGCGAGTGGCATCACCGCGATGAATGCACATGACCTGGGGCTGGCTCTTGACTCCTTCGATCAGGTAATCCAGAAGGCGCCGGAGTTTGCTGAAGGCTGGAACAAGCGAGCCACCGTCTATTACCTCATGGGCGAATATAACCACTCGGTCCGGGATATCCGACAAACGTTGCTGCTCGAACCTCGGCATTTTGGAGCCATGGCGGGGTTTGCCTGGATCTTGTTGCACCAGCGAGACTTTGAGATGGCGGAGCATGTGTTGCGTAGAGCGCTCTCCGTCAATCCATTTTTGGTCGACGTTCGACGACAGTTAAGAGCGCTTATGGATCGGAGCGGCTAACTTGGCGTTCTACCGTATGCAGGATCACGCGGAGTGCATGTGCCAAATCAGTTTTTTCTTCTTTGGTGAGATCTGCGGTTGCGTTGACTTCAATTTGGTTGAAGCGAGGGAAAATCTTTTTCATGATACGGGCACCGCTAGAGGTGATCCTAACAACGACACGGCGGCGGTCGCTAGGATGCGTCATTTTGGACGCAAAACCCAGGCTTTGCAGGGTCTTCACCACACCCGTCAACGTGCTCTTGGCAATCCCAGATTCTGCTGCTAGCGAGTGAGACTCTTTGGGCCCCCAAACCCAGAGAACCCATAGTACGGTGAAACCTGAAAACGACAAGCCGAATTCTTTCAGCAGGTTTTGTTCGCTGTAATTTCGAAGCGAATTCGCTACCCGGAATACATTGGAAATTGCACTCATCGAACGAGTGTCGATACCGAGCGCCTGTACACGCTTGATTGCAGCTTGCTCAGCTGCCGTGATCGATGTGTCTCGATCCATGTATCAGAGGCCCACGATTAAATCTCGGGAAGGTTCTCTCTGGAGAGGGTAGTCCCACTTTTCCAGGAGAAAGAAATCTCTCGCCAGTAACCAGCAATGAGTTCTTGGGGCTGAAGCCGGGTCAGTTCTTCTGTCGGAGAATCAAACAGCTGGATGTCGAAGGTCCCCTTGAAAGAGCGTCCGACTTCACTTTGGTATGCAGACATGGTGACCAGTTCATTCAGGCTGTCACTGCCGTCTCCCTCCATTGCCGGCATCAGGCGACTGTGCAGCATCGGCAGTCCGTTTACAAAACCCGCCCCCTCACAGGTATCGGTAATCTCAAAACTTGCTTCGATCAGCCGACGGTCGTTGGCCGCGACTGTTGCACCAAAACGGCCGCCAGTCTCCAGCCGAGGCCCAGCGTTTCCCACCGATACCGGCCGGGTCATATGGATAGAGGCAAGTTTTTTCGGATACCCCTGATGATGTCCACGCACCATCGCATAGTCTTTGTCGACCCAGATGTACACACAACGGGAGTAGTGTTGCCCCCGATACTTGCAGCGCACCACGACAAAAGCCTCCATATACTGCGCCCGAACTGGATCCAGTAATTCTTCAAAACTGTCAGAGCAGCTCTGCCAGTCGGCCCAAATGACAGCCACGGCGCCGGGGTCTTCATCTGCTGGCTCGATGCCATCGGGAAGCAATTCACGAATGGCATCGGGATCGGTCCGGTATTCCAGGGTTAGCATTGCACCGGAATAATGCCAGGGCGTGTCGGGCAGCAATGACGCGGTTCCCGTTGCGGTTCGGGGAAACAGGAAGCCTTTTAGCGGCATAATGGTCTCTCCAGGCAGCGTTTTGCAGTTGTCGTCGTGAGAAAAAGAGAATATCGTTCGGGTCCAAATAATATCAAACTGTAATCACCTAATGACGGAATATCGCCGAATATTGCTGGATGGGTATCCCACCGTAATGCGCCCCGATGGGAACACACTGCGCGCGAATGATGGTCGCAGCGTGCCGGTCGACAAGGCTGTTCATCTGCCTCCGACAGAGCCGCGTAAAGTCATATGTGTTCACTTAAATTACAGGAGTCGGGTGGACGAGTACATGACAAAATTGCCTGCGGCCCCGACGTATTTCCATAAACCGGTGACAGCTCTTTCTGGTCACGGCGCGGATGTCGTTCGCCCGGAACGTTGCCAATGGCTTAATTACGAGGGTGAGATCGCAATCGTGATCGGTCGGCATTGTCGCAATATTCACCCCGATGAAGCAGGCGAATATATCAGTGGCTACACCGTGGCCAATGATTACGGGTTACATGACTTTCGAGACACCGATGCGGGTTCGATGCTGCGGGTCAAAGGTTCCGATACCTTGTGTCCAGTTGGGCCGGCTCTCGTCACGGACTGGAATTTTCATGGCAAACAGATTCGTACACTCGTGAACGGAAAAGTGATGCAGGATGGCAACACCGAAGAAATGGAGTGGGATATGCATTATCTTGTCGCCGATATTGCGAGAAATATTACACTGGAGCCGGGCGATCTCCTGCTGTCGGGTACACCGGCAAATTCCCGCCCGGTCGAGCCCGGAGATGTAGTCGAGGTCGAGGTGGAAGGGCTCGGCACGTTGCGAAACCAGATTGTGCATGGCCCCATTCCCATTCGAGATGACATCGGCGCACAGCCCAGCACCTCGGAAGAAGTGGTATCGACAGCTATGGGTGGTGATTGGGAATTTCGCGGAAAGAGGACGCCAAAAGGTCCGGGCGCTAAGCACTACCAGAGTAAACTCGACGAAGACTGACAGCTGGGTGTGTTTTACTCGACGGAGCCCTGAAGAATCTGCAGAGTTTTTAAGTCGCTGTGAAAGTCTAAGGCGTAATCTCCACCTTCGCGACCAATGCCGCTGATCCCGCAGCCGCCAAACGGCGCGGTTAGATCACGGATCAGAAAACAATTTACCCACACGGTGCCTGCACGAACTCCACCACCGACGCGCTCGGCCCGTGCACGATCGCAGGTGTAAACAACGCCTGAGAGACCGTACTGAGTGCTGTTTGCAAGGGCAATTGCATGTTCTTCATCGCTGAAGGTCTGTAGGGTCAGGACGGGCCCGAAGACTTCGTTCTGGACAATCTCAGAATCGTTGGACTGCGGTTCGATCAGTGTCGGTTCATACCAAAGGCCTTTGTCGTTCCAGATTGTTCCGCCCCGAAGAATTGAATCGCCGGCAGCCTTCGCGCGTTGCACAAATCCATCGACTCGTGAAAGGTGATCCGGATGGATCAGCGGTGAAATGGTTGTGCTCGGATCCCGACTGTCGCCGAGTATCTGCTCGTCGGTGAACGCATGGAATCTCGTAAGAAATTCTTCTCGGATCGTTTCCTCTACCAACAATCGGGTGCCGGCCAGGCAGACTTGGCCCGCATCGTCGTATTGACCAGCCGCTTTTCGAGCCGCGGCATCAAGGTCTGCATCGGCAAAAACGATGAGAGGACTCTTGCCACCAAGTTCTGCGGTGAACGGCACAATATTTCTCGCGGCATGACCTCCAATTTCGCGGGCCGCCTGTGGTGAACCCGTAAAAGAGATGCGTCGTACCCTAGAATCCGCGACCAGCGCGGCGCCAACCTCTTCACCGATACCCTGGACGATATTGAAGACGCCGGGCGGAAATTCCGCCTCTTCGATTAGATCCGCAAGAATTGATGCAGACAGCGGAGACCATTCGGCCGGTTTCAGAATAACGGTATTTCCTGCCGCGAGCGCCGGTGCGCATTTCCATGTCGAGAGCATAAAGGGCGCGTTCCAGGGTGTGATGACGACGGCGGGTCCCGCGGGCATCCTGAGAATTCGGTTGTCCGTATTATTTGAACTCCAGACCCGTTCCTCGTGGCTGAGTGCCAGTTCCGCGTAGGCGCGAAAGTTTCGCGCACCTCGAGGGATGACGCGCAGCTCGAGGCTCTCCTGGAGCATCGCCATGTCGAGGCATTCGATCCGGGCGATGTCTGCGACTTTTTGATCAATCAGTTCAGCCAGCCGGTTCATGTATCGGCCCCGGCCGCCTGCGCCGAGCTCGCTCCAGTCGAGAAATGCCTCTGCAGCTGCACTGACTGCAAGATCTGCGGCGGTGTTATCGCCACGGGCGATATCGGCTAACTTATGTGACCAGTCAAGCGGAGACCGATCCTCGAAGGTATGGGGGGAGGCGACACGTTGACCATCTATGTAGTGGTGTGGCGAGATCGATACGCCGTCTACGTCAATTCGATTGAGATCAGAAGGCAAATTAAAACCCTAAAGGCCTATCCAAACCGTCGGCTGACGACTGCCGTGCGCCATGATCATCCGATATACCGGCAAGGCAGCACGATTCAGATGAACTCAAGATAATGCCCGATTTCCCAATCTGTGGTGTGACCGAGGTACTTGTTCCACTCTACCCGCTTGAGATAGGTCAAGTGATCGACGATCGGTTGACCAATAGCGTCAACCAAGCTTTGGTCCGATTCCAGTGCTTCCAATGCCGCACAAAGATTCTCGGGTACACAGCGCTTCGTATTGACTGTCTCGAAACAGTCCCCGGTTTCCTCGGGTGGCAATTCATACCCCTCAGTCACGCCAAGTCGAGCGGCCTGGAGTACTGTTGCGGTTGCGAGGTAGGGATTCGAAGTGCAATCTGCCATGCGATGCTCGAGGCGGGCGCCTGTTCCCTGTTCGGCAGCAACCCGCACTGTGACGCCCCGATGATCACGGGCCCAGTTGGCCCAGTAGCCGGAAAAGCAGCCCGGGCGCAGGCGTTTATAAGAATTGACGGTCGGTGCCAGCAGCGCTGCCATTCCCTCATGGTGGTGCAAGAGTCCAGCAACACATTGTCGGGACAATTCCGACATGCTGTCCTTTGCAGCGGGATCTGACATGACATTATTGCCCTTGGTGTCAGTAAAGCTGAAATTGACATGAAATCCACTGCCGCCTCGGTCAGTTAACGGTTTCGGCATAAAACTCAATAGGTAACCATTTTGGGCAAGCACTTCCTTGGCCATAACCCGGAACAAGAAAATGTCATCAATTGCGGTCAGCGCATCTCGATGTTGCAGGGTCAATTCGAACTGAGGCCAATCAAACTCAGAGTGAATCGATTCAATTGGCAGGCCGCATCGATCGGCCTGGGACCAGATCTCATCAATCAGGCCATCTGGATCTACGGTGGGGCCGGTGCCGTAGACAAACGAGCCCGGCGTTTCATAAGGTTTCCATTCACCATTTTCACCTCTTTGAAAGATAAATGCCTCGAGCTCAATGCCGACACGTGTGTTGTAGCCCATGTCTTCCCATTGCTGAACGGTACGTTTGAGAAGGGTCCGGCTGCACAGTGGCAGCACTTCGCCGTTACGGCGTTGATCGGCAACGACGACGCCCACGCCGGGTTCCCAACTTGGCCTTACCGTTTCTGGATCAAACACCGCTTCGACATCGGGTAACCCCTCCAGCATCATGCCGCCGGGCGCGGGTATCAATTCTCGGTCGTAGGTCAGGGCGTATAGGCCGATGCAGAGCCGGGCAACGCCTTCTTTGGCCACCGATGGGGACAGGTATTTTCCACGTGGAAGATTGAGGTAGTCGGACAACAGCACCCGAACACGATCATACTGGCTCATATCTCACTCCTCCTAACTGTGCCACCCTTTTTGACAGTCTTGCTTTATTTGTTCCGAGTGTTGCGAGACCGAAATGTCAGGTAGCAAGTCGATCAGTTTCGGGCAACAGTAATCGGCAGATACTTAATGCCATTAATGAAGTTGGAACGCAAGTGTACGTGCGGGCCAGATTGTGTCACTCGCTTCACATTTTTGACGAATGCTCTTACAACGCTTTGGACCTCCAGCCTTGCCAGCCACTGGCCCAAACAGGCGTGGGGGCCCCATTGACCAAATGCGATATGGGGATTCGGATCACGGGTCGGGTCAATGGAAAAAGGATTTTCAAATACCGCTTCATCCCGGTTACCGGAGATCCACCATAAAACCACCTTGTCTCCTGCTTTAATCTGTTTGCCGTGTAATTCGATGTCTTGTGTGGCAGTGCGCCGGAAATGCATGGTGGGTGATGCCCACCGGATCAGTTCATTGGTTACTGTTTCCCAAGAGGTGTCTTCGGTTCGTTGCAGTTGTTCCAGCAGCGATGGATGGTTGGCGATGGCATGCAAAGAGGCTGCAATGCTGTAGCGCGTGGTGTCGCTGCCTGCGGCTACGACGAGAGTAAGAAAATTTTTGAATTCAAGATCGGTCAAGTATTCCCCAGACTTAAGTGGCCGCAACAACATGGACATCACGTCTTGGCTGTCGCTGTTGCGTTTCAATTTTGCTTGTTTTTCAGCGTAGTCGAACAATTCAACAGCCGCTGGCGAACGAAAAGGCATCAACCTGTATTCCTCAGTGTCGACCTGGTCGACAACATGGGTTGTGAAATCAGAATCGGTGTTACCGATCAATGCATCACCTTTCTCCGTGAGCCAGTCTCCGTCTCCTTCAGGCGCGCCCAATATTCGACCCAGGATTCGACCAATAATTGGGCGTGCAATTTCATTTACCGCATCGAATTCCTTTTTGTTTAGCGCTTTTTCCACGGTCTGCGTCGCCAGTTCCCGTATCTGCGGTTCGTAGGCTGAAATAGTTTTTCGAGAAAAGGCAGGATTCACAATGCTGCGCAATCGGGTGTGATCTGGAGGATCCATCTCTTGCATGGTGCGGCGGGCTTCAAGTTCATCCGGCGCCATCTCTTCAAGGCGAATGTTCTGGGTGGAAGTAAAAGCCTTGAAGTTTTTGTTGGCACTAATAATGTCGGCGTGGCGGGTCACTGCCCAGAAACCCGACCCGTCCGATTCGTCGATCCAGGCAATCGGGTCTTCTTGTCGAAGTCGCTGAAATGTCGCATGGGGCACTCCTTTCACGAAGGTGTCGTGAGAGGTCAAGTCGGCGTGCGTGTTGCCCAGATCCTCTAAAAAAGTTGTGGAACTCATGCTTGCTCCGGTGGTCTTCAATTTAGCACCCTGCAACAAAAAATCAGGGTTTTCATGGCCTTGCAAATTCGTTAGGATACGAACGAATTAAATGTATCACAGTCTGACTGAATCGGAAATTTGTCCCGCTCGGGGCATTATCATACGTACAGTCAAGACAGGGAGTGGATTAAATTATGGGTGAAATTATCGGGGCCGGTGTGGTTTCGCATGTACCGACGCTCATGCTACCCGAGGAGGTTCGGCTGGAACTCAACGAGGGTAAAGAACTCTCCATAGTCACAGGGTTGCACCGGCTGCGTCGGGAAGTCCTGGACGAGTTGGCTCCTGATACGATTATCGTGCTCGATACCCACTGGATGACGACATTTGAATTTGTTCTCAGTGGCCATGCACGGCGCACTGGAAAATACACTTCGTCGGAATTGCCCCGTGGCATGCGTCAGGTCCCATACGATCTCCCCGGCAACCCGGAATTGGCCGAGCAGATTGCGCAAAGTGTGCGGGATGCGGGTATTCGTTGTATCGCTAACGATGATCCCTGCATTCCTATTTTTTACGGCACGGTAAATCTTGCCCACTACCTGCACCGGGGCGAGCAGTGGATTTCGTTCAGTATTTGTCAGACCGGCCAGGACAAGGACTACCTGACAACTGGTGCAGCGCTTGGAAAAGCCATTGAAAATGCCGGCGAAAAAGTCGTGCTGCTCGCAAGCGGGGGGTTAAGCCATCGTTTCTGGCCGATGCAGCAGTTAGATCAGCATGAAGCATCCGATCCGATCAATATTGCGACGCCTGAGGCACGGGCAGCGGATGAACAACGGGTCGCATGGTGGGAAGCTGGAGATCATGTCGCAGTGATCGATTCCATGGATGAATATCGAGCCCATGCACCCGAAGGATTTTTTGGACACTACCTGATGATGATTGCAGCGCTTGGTGGACGTGCCTGCAGTGTGCCTGGCCGTCGATTTAGCGATTACGAAAGTACCGCAGGTACGGGGCAGGTCCACATGTGGTTCGACCGGCCTGCTGCAGGTTGGTCATGACAATTGACTTATAGAGCCTATCGAGTTCTTAATTCACCAATAAACTATCCAATAAACAGTAAGGAGGGGAGATATGAAGAAGTACATCATGGTGGTCGCAATGGCAGTAATGTTGCCGTTTTTCGGGACGGCATCTGCCGAATATCCGGACAAGCCGGTAACGTTTGTGGTGCCATTTCCTCCCGGAGATCTTGAAGATGTGACGACGCGGTGGATTGCAGAAGCCTTTCAGGCCGAATATGGTGTCGCAGCTGCAGTTGTCAACAAGCCCGGCGGCGGCGGCGGTCCATTCCCAGGCGCGATGGAAGTTGCGAATGCGCCGGCGGATGGCAGTATGGTGGGGTCATTCGTGATCGGCGTTCCCGTTGTCGGCCCTTATATCGGTATTGAAGGTCTGAATGAAGACACATTCGAGCCGATTGGTATTTTTCTTACCTATCCATTTGTCATCGCAACAAGTGGCGATGCGCCCTACAGCACGATGCAGGAATTGGCTGCATATGCGAAGGATCACAAAGTTGCTCTTGGGCATTTCGGAGCCCCACTGGTGCCAACCAAGGTGACGCTTGCAGTCGCTAAAGAACTTGGTTTTAGCTGGGGATCGGATGCGGCATTCGATATGCTGGACTGCAATACACTGGCATCGGGAGACGTCGATGTTATCAACACCACATTGCAGTTGATCCTTGCCTGTCTTGACGACGTCAAGGTGTTGGCTTCAGTGACCGAAGATCGAATTGCATTGACGCCGGATGCACCGACCGTGGGCGAGATTGTGCCGTCTCTGAAGATTTCACTTTGGAATGGTCTGTTTGTGACCAAAGGCACATCACAGGAAGTTAAAGACAAGCTCGAAGCTGTCGCGAAGAGAGTGATGCTGGGCGAAAAGGCCCAAGCGCTTACTCAGGAAACTGGGGGTGCGTTCTACTGGAGAGACGCTGCTGCGTCTGTTGCCCAGATCAAAGACAATGTCGCCACAATGGCGAAGATTAACGCAATGCTTGCGGACTGATTATTGTTGCCTCAACGATGGGGCGGCCTTTAGGCCGCCCCGTTTTTGTCCGTTACATTTGTTGTAATTGATGTTGACCCCCAAAGACCAGTCAGAACATTCCTCAGGCAGGCAGCAAAATGCCAAGGAGATGTTCGGGGTGGAGCGACGTCCCGGGGATATGTTTTTTGCATTGCTTCTGACTCTCAGTGCATTATGGTTGCTGTCACAGCTTGGCGCGCAGACCAAATGGGTCAGCGGGGTGGGATTTTTTTCCCAACCACGGTTCTGGCCTGGTCTTTGCCTCGTCGGTTATCTGATCTTTTCTCTCGGTCACCTCATCCATTCCTATCGAGATCACCGTAGACGGGGAGACGGTGTACTTTTTCCAGTCGATGAACTGATCGACTGGTGTCGACCTGCGGAGTTTGTTGCCTATTTCATGTTGTACGTCTTTATTGTCCCGTTATCAGGTTATCTGCCAGCAACGCTTTTGGCCTGTGTTCTGTTGACATTACGAGCCGGTTACCGAAGCGGGCGATTCATCATGGTGGCTTTGGCGTTTGGATTTTCGACCGTACTCATTTTTAAGACTTTTCTCCACGTAAGAATTCCAGGTGGGATGTTATACAGTCAGTTCCCGGATCAGATACGAAATTTCCTCGTTCTGAACTTCTAAGGGCGGCCGGTGGAACTGTTCCTAATCAGCCTTGAAAACCTTCTGCGGCTAGACGTGATTCTGGCGCTGCTGATTGGTGCTGTGGGGGGCGTGATCATTGGAGCAATCCCTGGGGTAGGGCCAGCCATCGCAATCGCGATACTGCTCCCTGCGACGTTCAAACTGGAGCCCATCGTTGGTATCACCTTGTTGCTCGGGATCTACGGCGCATCAATGTACGGCGGCGCAATCCCGGCAGTGTTGATCAATACACCTGGAACTCCGGTTAACGCGCTGTCGACTTACGATGGATATTCTCTGACCCGCCAGGGACAAAGCCGTCGGGCATTGTCGCTTGCATACAGCGCATCCTTCTTTGGTGGCATTTTTTCCGTGATCTGCCTAATCCTTCTGGCGCCCTCGATTGCGGCGGTGGCACCGTACTTTGGTTCACGAGACATCCTAATGGCAGCACTGCTGGGTGTCGTACTCGTCATCATCGCGCATCGTGGACATTCCTTTGCGGCCGCAATGCTGGTGTTCTTCGGGATGTTCCTAAGCACTGTGGGAATGGAGGCGATTCGGTACTCGATGCGTTTCACTTTCAGCCAGTCCTGGTTGATGTCAGGACTTGACCTTATCGTGGTGCTGCTTGGATTGTTTGCGTTGTCGCAGGCATTCCTGTTGCTCGTACAGCCGAACGAAAAACCTCAAGCGCCGGAGCTAAAGGGGAGAATTTTCGGTGGCTTTACGGAAATCTTACGGCACAAGCGGGTCGCCAGCGCTTCTGCTGGTTTTGGCGTCATCATGGGGATCATTCCGGGTGTCGGTGAATTTCTGGCCCAGTTCTTTTCTTATACCCTGGCGCAGCGCATATCCAAAAAACCAGAACGATTCGGTCGGGGTGCGCCTGAAGGACTGATAGCCTCTGAAACCGCGAACAATGCGGTGCCTGCGGCGGCTATGGTTCCGCTGCTCGCCCTTGGTATTCCTGGCGAAGCACTGACCGCCATGATGTTGTCGGTTTTTTACGTGCACGGCATTATCCCTGGGCCAAAGCTCTTTGAGAACAACCCGGAATTTTTGACGACGCTCTATATTTGCCTGTTTGTAGTGAACTTACTGATCCTTGGGTTTCTGCTTCTCTCCACCAATACCATTTTAAAAGTGATCAGGATTCCGACCCGGTTTCTTGGTGTTTGTATTTTCGTGCTCACGTTCGTCGGGGTGTATTCGCTCAGAAATTCGATCGTGGATTGCGTTATTTGCGCAGTCTTTGGTTTGCTGGGGTATATTCTTAAGCGTTTGCAGCTACCAATTGTGCCGATTGTGTTGGGAATGGTGCTCGGCAACATTATGGAGCAGAAGTTCCGGGCCAGCCTCGCCCGGGTTGAGACACCGCTTGACTTTATTGACCGGCCCGTTTCAGCAACGATTTTTGTCTTCATTGTTCTTGCACTGATTGGACAGGGCGTCTCGATCGTGCGAGCCAGGAAAACCAAAGCTCTCTCTCAATAAGAGTGTGGGCGAGAAGAATCTGGGTCAGGGGGACACACCCATGGTTGATAAATCGAACTACCATATGTCGACAGCGGACTTTCGCCGGCACGGGCATGCGCTGATTGATTGGATTGCCAACTATCTGGATACGGTCGAAGACAAACCGGTGTCCTCTCAGGTTAAACCGGGTGCGATTCGCGCACTGATCCCGGATCATCCACCCGAGGAACCGGAAAAATTTGCCAGCATCATGGCGGATCTTGACCGGGTCGTTATGCCAGGAATTACTCACTGGCAGTCGCCTAACTGGTTTGCCTACTTTCCTGCTAATTCTTCACCACCGGCGATTCTGGGCGAGCTGGCTGCAGCCGGACTTGCAGTGCAGGGCATGCTCTGGTCTACCAGCCCAGCCGCAACCGAAGTTGAGTCCGCGGTTCTGGACTGGCTGGTCGACCTACTGGGGTTGCCGCAGTCCTGGAAAATGACTGGACCTGGGGGTGGCGTTATTCAGATGTCGGCATCTGATTCGACCCATGCGGCGCTGGTCGTTGCGCGGCACCGCTGCAATGCACCAATTGACCGGCAGGTGGTTTACGCCTCGAATCAGGCCCATTCCTCTATCGAAAAGGGTGCGCGCATCGCGGGCATCAAGGAACTGCGGTTGATTGACGTCGACGAACACTTTGCCATGGATCCCGTCGCGTTTGAGACTGCCGTACGGCAAGACCGCGACAACGGTTTGACGCCCCTCTTCGTTGCCTCGGCTGTTGGGACTACCGGAACAGCAGCTGTCGATCCTGTTGATGCCATTGCCGAGATTGCGAAGCAGCATGGTTTATGGCATCACGTTGATGCGGCCTATGCCGGAACGGCCATGATTTGTCCTGAGTTTCGGTATCTGCAGAAGGGTTTAAATCGCGTCGACAGTTATACCTTCAACGCACACAAGTGGATGTTTACCAATTTCGACTGCAACGTGCTATGGGTTGCTGACAGAAAACCGTTGATCGAAACCATGACGATTTTGCCTCCGTATTTACGAAATAAAGCCAGCGAGTCTGGTGCGGTGGTTGATTATCGAGATTGGCATGTGCCACTTGGGCGGCGATTTCGGTCGCTGAAACTTTGGTGGGTGCTACGCTCCTACGGCGCTGCAGGGATTCGCCATCATGTCCGCGAGCATGTACGAATGGCGCGCGATCTTGATGCCCGTATCGTCAGTGACCCCCGTTTTGCCTTGGTAGCACCGACATTGTTTTCCTTGGTGTCATTTCGTCATGTGGGCGGAGAGCAGGCTACCAGCGACCTTGCAGCAGCAATTAATGCAACCGGAAGCGTTATGGTGACGCCATCGACAATCAACGATCAGTCCTTTATTCGCGTGTCGATCGCCCAGACACGTACCGAGACACGACATGTCGATGCGTTGTGGCACATTATCGACGAACACGCCGCGCCCCTGTGAGAATCTCGCGATGGCAGCGGAATCGATAATGTAAGAAGTCGGAAAGTTTGATGAACATACTTTTCATTATGTGTGACCAGCTACGGGCTGATTACCTTTCTTGTTATGGCCACCCACATCTCAAGACCCGAAACATTGACGCATTGGCGGCGAGTGGAGTGCGTTTCAATCAGGCCTATTGCCAGGCTCCGCTCTGCGGCCCTTCCCGCGCAAGTTTTTACACGGGTCGTTACATGTCTTCACACGGCGTGATGTCAAATACAGATCCACTCAAAATGGGTGAACTGACCCTCGGTGATTATCTGCGTGCTGTCGGAATGACGGCGGTTGTGGTGGGCAAATCGGAGGGCTCGCCAAACCTTTTGGCACTGGAACGATTTCAGATTGACGCTAGTTCAACCGAAGGCCAGCAACTTGCAAACAATGGGTTTTTGCCATTTGAGCTTTTCTCTGGCATCTATCCCGATCCAATTCTTCCCAAAGACCTCGGTTACAACGACTATCTGCGTTCGCACGGTTTCAACGGTGATAACCCGTGGGAGGAGTGGGCAAACAGTGCAATCGATTCAAATGGCAAGCGGGTGAGCGGTTGGCAAATGCGAAATGCTGGGTTGCCGGCGCGAGTGCCAGAGGAGCATTCCGAAACGGCGTTTACCACCCTTCGAGCGATTGAGTTTCTCAATTCTGTTGATCCACAAGATTCCTGGTGCATGCATCTCAGCTACATCAAGCCGCATTGGCCCTATTTAGCGCCGGATCCCTACCATGCCCGCTACGACAAGGGCCATGTCATACCAGCGGTGCGGGATGAGCGCGAACGGCACGATCCGCACCCGGTGTACGAAGCTTTCATGGCGCAGGATTACAGTCAGAATTTCTCTCGCGAAGAGGTGCGCAACACTGTCATTCCTACATATATGGGCCTCATTCAACAGGTCGATGACCACATTGGTCGAGTGCTCACGCATTTGGAAAAGAAAGGTTTGCGTGAGAGCACATTGATAGTTTTGACAAGTGACCATGGAGATTATCTTGGTGATCACTGGTTGGGTGAGAAGGACCTATTTCACGAACCATCTGTCCGAGTTCCCCTGATCATATGTGACCCCTCTGCTGTTGCTAATGGAACGCGTGGCCGCGTCGTAGAAGAATTCGTCGAGGCGGTTGATATTGTGCCGACACTGGTGGAGTTTGCTGGAGGAACAGCCCCTTTAGAGCGCATTGAAGGCTGCTCGTTGCTGCCCTTTTTGCATCAGAAAGATGGTGCTTCGTCGTGGCGCGATTGCGCTATCAGCGAAATAGATTTCAGCGATCGCGGTCCTCGTACCCTGTTGGATGTGCATCCATATGAGTGTCGGTCCCGCATGATTAAAACCACGAAATGGAAATACATTTTTCATGAACACTTTCCGCCCCAATTGTTTGACCTTGAGAACGATCCGCACGAGTTTATTGATCTTGGAGAAGATCCAGGATACCGAGCAGTTCGGCAGGAAAATTACGACCGGCTTTTCACTTGGTTTCGGGGTCTCAAGGTTCGTACGGAAACACCAACGGAGACCCTGTTCGATAGGGGACCCGAACTTGATGAAGAGCTCGGGATAATGATTGGCCACTGGTGAGTTGATTCTTCTGATTGTGTAGCTTGCACGTGGAGACACCACGAAAGACCAACGTCTTGAGGCCTTTTTACCGCCTCGGGTGGCTTGCAATCTGGGGTGGATGGTTCTTCATATTGATCGTTGTTGTGCCGTCTCCTGAGAGTGGGACTTTCGGTTGGGCGCTCTCCACTGTAGTAGTAACGACGGTGGCTTGGGTGTTACACCGGCTTTGGGATTGGTGGGTCACCGGCCGGCCATTGCCGCGCCGTCAATAGAACGGCTATCGATTTCTTAGTGTCTCAAGGAGCTGCCGGTGAAAGGCAATATATCCTGGCGTTTGCGTCTTCACCCGCGATTGGAGCAGTTGGTGCGCCGCTGGGAGTGCATGGAATGGAATGGCCATCGAGGCGTGATGCTCAGCATGGTAGGGCATGTTCCAGGCAATGAAACGCACCAATTGGCCGGTAAGTGTGGTTCGGGTGTTGCGGAACATGTCGGTTGTAAAAGGGCAAAGTGTGTGTTCAGCCAGCAGGTAGAGCCGCAGCAAAGGTTGACCCAGCAGTAACGGAATCCACCAGTACAAAATCAACACCCCATTAAAAGCAAATATGGATCCAGCCAAACACAGCGCATAGGCGAGGAGAAAACAGCGCGCTTCAACAATTACAGCCGGCGTTTTAGAAGGGTTGATGTATGGTTCTTTTACGTGGCCGCGTGCATGGTGGATTAGAGCCCCGATATTGCCATGCCAGTAACGATAGCCAGAGAGGTGCAGCAGGAGTTGCCAGCTGGTATCTAGGTTTTTGTCGGTCAATTCGGGATCTCGATCTTTCACTTGAGTCCAGCGGTGGTGTTCTAGGTGAAACGCGCGGAAGTAGTTCGGCGGTAACCACAAAATGAATCCCGTTGCAGTGGCCACCACGTCGTTCAGCATCCGGCTACGAAACGCTGTCCGGTGAATACACTCATGAAGCGGTGCAAAGAGGAAGGTCAGGATTGCGCCGAGGATGAAAGCCGAGGGCAGGTACCAAGGCGTAGCAACTGATTCGTGCACGAGCCACAAGGCCAGAGCAATCAGAAAAACGTGCGCCGTTAATTGCAGAATCCCGAGCCCGTTAGAGCGTCGGTAAAGGGCTCGCAATTGATGCTTTTCTGCATCAGATAATGTGACAAACTCTTCAGAGTGATGGCTTGACAATTCGTTCATCGCGTTAAATCGATAAGTTGTATCCGCAATGTGGTCGCCTTTCTACAACGAAGTGGCTTTATTAGGATACGGGAAGAGAGCGTGTCATAACACCGTACTGTGGAACTTCTCCATCAGGTAGCGGCCGGATCGAATCGGGGGGTAGATTGGTTGTTCTTTGTCGGGCAGGCATGATGGAATGCATCGGATCTCGGCGTCCCAGTCGGGCTGGTGAAAATAGGCAAGAGACAATCGCCGCTGTTGGCGGGAGTGGGCATCGTTTGGCACGACCACCCGGTGTACCGACGAGACCCAGTGATCGTTGGTCCAGCGCGCCATAAGATCTCCAATGTTCACAATCAGGTCCGGGGCTTCACCGGTGACAGGTAGCCATTGACCATTTCTGTTCTGTATTTCAAGACCGTCACTGCCGCTGTTTTGCATCAAAATAGTCAGGGTCCCGTAATCGCTGTGGGTCCCTGCGCGCAGTTGCCCGGCAGATGGCGCCGACGGTAGCGGCGGATAATGGTTGGCCCGAAGGGCGCTGATCGGGTGGCGAATAAAGGGC
>UINC01001378.1_pt1 | contig 22628 bp, 23 predicted proteins | sample 5385821 | NCBI WGS metagenome assembly UINC01 (sample SAMEA4666929, study PRJEB26691) | marine metagenome | isolation source: Pacific Ocean | place: Pacific Ocean | collected 2011-10-13 | reverse complement strand
GATAATGCGGTAATCGGTAATGCTGAGGAAGTCGCTGGCCAGCTGGCAGAACGGTTTGATTCTGAAGATTGCGTGATGGCCTGGTTCGACTTCTTCAACCACGATTCCCCGCGAGTTGTGCGTAATATGGAAGTGTTCATGAGCAAGGTCGTGCCACAGGTGGAGGCGTTACAGTGAGTCACCCTGTTGACAAGGTCAAACTCTATCCAGAAAGTCCACTAGGTGAACTGGAGGGTGATGTTCCGACTGGCCGTGATGTTGAGTGGGAACCGCTTGTGGATTACCGGCGCAATGGAGTCTCGGAAACCACTATTCACGGCGCGGTAGCCTGGTCCCACGGCGACGAGGTCATTCACAGTTTCGGAGGTAATGTTCTCTGCTACGGTCGCTCAATGATGAAGCCGCTAATGCTGAAGGTATTCACTGATGAATTGGCGGAGCTGGAATGGGAGCAAAGGGCAATTACCGTCGCGAGCCACAACGGCACTTCCGAGCACGTACGCGCAGCACAGTCGCTGCTGCCGCGTTCCGACTGGGGCCTGATGCAGACTCCTCTTGACACGCCGCTGGTACAGTTCGGCCGGCAGGTGCGCCGTTCCCGCCGTTGGTACTCCAACTCGTCAGGTCAACATGCGGCCATTTTGCGTGGTTGCCGTGCTAAGGGATGGAACCGTGCAGGTTACACGTTGCCGAGCCATCCTTTCTTTTTCGCATTCTTGGAGCAAGTGCGCCGTTACCTTGGCGCAAAATGGGAGCCACAGCGCATAGCTCGAGATGGTGATGGACTGCCGACGCTCTCAAACACAGTCAACGAGTTAGCTTTGTGCTATTCCGGGCTGGTACGCAACCGCAAAGAGGACTGGATATGGGAGGCAATGGTGCGCCACCCCGACTTGGTCGGTGGTTTCAACCGGCTCGACACGACTGTCATCAAGTCGGGTCACGGTCGCGTAATTGCCAAGGAGGGTGCCGACGGACTTCTTGGGCTGGCTATTGACCATGATGACTATCCTGAGGGTCTCGGAATAGTTGTCAAGGTGGCCCACGGCTGGAATCCACAGGCGACTTGGTACGTCGCGCGTGGTATTCTGGGTGTGCTGGGAATAGAGCTGCGTAACCCCTATCCTCTGAGACGCCAGAAGGCGTTTTTGGTTCCTGGGGTCGTTCCGGAGCGCTACCTGAAAGCGCTCGAGGCGATTCCAACCTGGGATGACTGGGACCCTGACCAGGACCGCTGGTACTTCGACCCCGCCGACTATCGAGGCGACTGATGAGAAGGATAGCTAATCTCATCGCTGGCAAATGGACTGCTCCGCAAGATGGGAAATATTTCGACGACCATAACCCCGCCACCGGCGAGAAAATTGCCGAGATTCCTTCTTCGACCGCGGCCGATATCAGGACGGCTGTTGCCGGAGCTCAGGCGGCGCAGCCAGAGTGGGGTGCACTCCCTGTGGAGGAGCGCGCGGTTTGGCTCGATAGTATCGCCAGTGCCCTAGAAGCACGCAGCGACGAAATCGCTGAACTGGAGTCTAAAGATACCGGTAAGCCAGTCGCTCTAGCACGCGCGGTGGACGCTGCACGCAGCGCCCTGAACTTTCGTTTCTTTGCCAAATTGGTACGTGAGCTTCCCGACGAGCAGTATAAAATGGAAGATGCGCTGAATGTGGTGGTGCGGAAACCGGTTGGCGTTGCAGGACTGATAACGCCTTGGAATCTTCCACTCTACCTGCTGTCCTGGAAGGTGGCACCTGCAATTCTGATGGGAAACTGCGTCGTCTGCAAGCCTTCGCGACTGACGCCGCTGACTGCCAACCTGCTTGCCGAAGTGGTTACTGAGATCGGGCTGCCGCCAGGAGTTGTAAACTTAGTTCATGGCAGTGGATCTAAGTGCGGGCAAGCGTTGGTGGAGCATCCTGCAGTTGGTGCGATTTCGTTCACAGGTGGGACGTCGACAGGACGTAGCGTCGCCGCTGGTGCCGCACCGTTGTTCAAGAAACTCTCACTCGAATTGGGAGGCAAGAACGCCACGATTGTATGCGGCGATGCGGACCTTGAAAAGACAGTTCCCGGAGCGGCGCGTGCGGCTTTCATGAATCAGGGACAAGTCTGTCTCTGCGGTAGCCGCTTGCTCGTCGAACGCTCAATCTGGGATGTGTTCGTGCCACGTTTTGTCGCTTATGTCAAGGCTATGAGTATTGGAGATCCAGCGTCATGCGACCTGGGTGCCTTGGTTTCGCAGGAACATCGCAAGAAGGTCGAGGGTTATGTCGCTCTTGCGCAGGAAGAGGGTGGAACAGTCCTGTGCGGTGGAGAACGTCCTGTACTGGAGCCCCCGTTCGATGCTGGAGCGTTCCTGGAGCCAGCTGTAATCGAGGGTTTAGCGCCTGATTCTCGATCCGCAACCGAGGAGATATTTGGCCCAGTAGTGACCCTACATCCGTTCGAGAATGACGACGAGGCGCTTGCCATAGCCAACAACACCGAATATGGCTTGGCAGGAAGTGTCTGGACGCGTGACCTGGAGCGTGGCCGGCGCATCGCTGAAGGCATCGACACGGGAATGGTCTGGGTCAATTGCTGGTTGCACCGTGACCTGCGTGTTCCTTTTGGAGGCGTAAAGAACAGTGGTGTCGGCCGCGAGGGCGGCCGCTACTCGCTGGAATTCTTCTCAGAGCCGACAAATATTTGCCTGATGGAAGCCTGACCGGGGCTACTCTTCCGACTGCTGGATGCGCCACCATACGAAGGGCATGGTGACGAAGTACATCATGATGCCGTAAACCCCCGATGGAAGACTGTAGACCGACAGGCCACTTCCCTCGGCTGCCAGAATCAGGCTCCCGACGGTGATACCGACCGTTGCATTCTGGACGCCAGATTCGATTGCAATCGTGGTGGCACGTCGTGCACCCAGGTCCAGTAGCATGGCGCTACTGTAACCAATGCCGAGCATCAGCACGTTCAGCACTACCACGCTTGGCCCTAGTTTGGGCAGGTTCTCGATGAAAGTGTCCCATTCTGACGCTAGCGCGCCAATTATGATAATCACGAACAGCACTCTGGCGACCAAGTTCGCCTTCGGCTCGAAGCTCAGGGCAGTGTCAGCTGCTCTGGCGCGGACGAGCATCCCGAGGCCGACCGGCACTGCAGTGATGGCAAACATCGCTAGGCCGAGTGATATGATATCAAGGTCTGGTGCGGCAGCGCCCATGAAGTGGTCAATCGCGAAGGCCACGATGAGCGGTAGCGTGACTACACTGGCGACGCTTACCACTGCAGTGTACGAGATTGAGAGCGCGGTATCACCGCGCGCGAAGCGGGTAACGAGGTTGGAGGTGACGCCACCAGGGCAGCACGCTAGAATCACGAGTCCTACCGCAAGTTCCCCACTCAGCCCAAACGCAGTCGCCAGTGCGAAACCGATAATCGGTAGCACCACCATCTGGTTCAGCAGCCCCACCGCAAACGCCTTCGGCTCATCAAGAACCCGCTGGAAGTCGACTACAGTCAGTCCCAGACCGAGTGAGAACATGATGAACGCCAGTGAGAGTGGCAGGACAACGTCAATCAGCACGTTTCCACTCACTGCCTCTTCGGCAGCGACTACAGGCGACAGGGCGAGCAGGCAGAGCAGCACAACGAGCGCGCGCATAGAGTGGGATTCAGCCGGGTCTAAAAGCGGGTCCGCCAGACTTCGTACTGTCGGACGCTGGGACTTATTAATCCGGCCGACCTGCCATCCCATGGCCAAGGGTGAAATTGTGATGGGCGCGCTAGCGCCGCATCCGCCGCACTTGGTCTATGCTGAGAACCCGCCGCAGAACGAGCCCGTCTCGGAGGGGGGCTGGGAGGAGTTGCGCTGGGGATACGAGCGGCTGCGTAAGTCGCTGGCTGACAAGGAATTCGATGTAATAATCATCCACACTCCGCACTGGCAGACCTATGTTGGAACCCACTTCCTGGGTGTTCCACATTTCAAGAACCTCTCGGTAGATCCAATTTTTCCGAACCTCTTCCGCTACAGCTACGACCTCACTGTAGATGTGGAGCTGTCGCGTGCCATCCATGATCACGCTGCGAAGGCGGGGCTACACGTACAGATGATGGAGAACCCTGATTTCCGCATTGACTACGGCACCATCACCAGCTGCCATCTGGTGCGACCGGACTGGGACATCCCAATAGTCTGTATTTCCTCTAACCGCTCACGCAACTACTTCTCGGTAGAAGTGATGCAGGCGAATATGGTCAAGTTGGGTCAAGCGACGCGCGAGGCCATCGAAGCCTCTGGCAAACGGGCGCTGCTGCTCTCGAGCAATTCGCTTTCGCATCGCCACTTTACTGAGGAACCTGAGGTGCCTGAGGACATGTCGCAGGAACACATCACTAACCACCACCAGTATCTCTGGGACATGAAGATGATTGAGTTGATGTGCTCCGGGAAAACGCGCGAAATGATTGACATCATGCCCGATTTCACTGAACAGACTGTCGCCGAGACCGATGCAGGCAGCCTGACTTGGCTGATGGCCGCGCTGAATTTCCCTGAATACCAGGGTGAGATACATGCCTACGGGACGGTAATCGGCACCGGAAACGCCATCATTGGCTGGGACCCCGCTTCAGCATGAACGCTACCGTTGCCGGCAAAGAGGCTTCGTTGGGTGAGGCAGCCGCCGACGAACCAATGACTGCCAACCCTGTCTCACTCGGCATTTTGGTTCCCGGATTGCCGCATCCATTGCTCTGTCCTGAGAAGAATGAGGGGTGGCAGCGCGTCCGTGACGGATTCGCAACAGCACGTGAGCAGATTGCCGCTAGTGGCGCCGATTTGCTCGTTGTGTATTCGACGATGTGGCCATCAATTTTAGGACACCAGTTTCAGGCAAACCCGGAGCCGGAGTGGACGCACGTCGATGACGATTTCCACTATCTTGGCAGCATCCCCTATAAGTTTCGTATCGATGCCAAATTCGCTGAGCTGGCTGTCACGAAGGCCAAGGCTCGTGGACTGCATGCGCGCACTGTTGCCTACCATGGTTTCCCTATCGACACCGGTACGGTGGTGGCGCTGAAACTGCTCAATCCCGATAACGAACTACCAGCGACCATCGTCAGCAGCAATATCTACGCCAACCGCACCGAAACTACCGTACTCGGGAAAGCGCTGCGCGACGCGGTCGAGGAGCAGGGGCGTACCGTCGCTGCGGTCGTTGTTTCGACGCTCTCCAATCGGCTCGTGACGGAGCCAATGGAGCCAGCGGACGACCATATCCACTCGCTCAAGGATGATGAGTGGAACCGCAAGTTCCTAGAATATCTTGAGAAAGGCCGCCTTGAGGATTTATCACAACTTTCGCGCCAGTTCCACGATGAGGCACGTGTCCCTAAAGTGGTCGCGTTCAAGCCGTTCTGGTGGTGGGCTGCGTTCATGGGACAGGCCAATCTTTACTCAGGCACGGTTCACGCCTATGAGCCGATCTGGGGCACCGGCAGTGCGGTCGTCAGCCTCGAGCCGGCAGGAGAAAGCACTGGCGACTTAGAGTACGACGAGGACGACCCCGAGTTCTACTCCGGCGACCGCGAGGTTCTCGACTTGCACGACGCACCTTCAATGGGTTCGCTGCCGGGGGGCAATGAAGACTGACGCAGCACCGCAACCGGTCGGTGCCTACGTCCATTGCCGTCGGGAAGGCGACATGCTGTTCCTGTCTGGCGTCGGGTCACGGTTACCTGATGGCAGTGGAATTGCAGGCGGCGCTACCGAGGATGCTGATGGCAACCCGCAGGAGTACGATGTCGTTGCGCAAACCGAGCAGGTAATCGCCAACGTGCGTGCCATTTTGGAGGCGGCAGGCAGTTCGCTCGACCGCGTAGTCGATGTCACTGTGTTCCTGACAAATATGCGACGCGACTTTCCAGATTTCAACGCTACTTGGGCTCGCCATTTCGAAGATCTTGGTGTAGCACGCACCACGGTTGAAGTAGGTGCGCTGCCGACCCCAATTGCGGTCGAGTTCAAGGTCGTGGCGCGCGCGTGAGCCAGCCATTCTACGTCTACATGGCTATCCGCGAACACCCCTGGGGCAGGGAGATGCTGGCGCGACTGCTGGAAGCTGGGTTTACGCCAGCACTGATTATCGAGGAAGATTCTGACGTAGGTGAGGTCGAGCGCGAGAAATTTGAGTATCGTATCGGCTCCCATTCGGTTGGCCCGCCGATGGCAGATCAGGCGCTCGAGCACGGTATCCCGATTGTGACAGTCCCCATACACAACGACGAACATTGCATGAGCTATATCGAGGAAGCCAAACCAGAGTTGATAGTTTTTGGTGGTACTCGCATTATCCGCGGTGCTATTCTGGAATATGGAGACGCGCGCGGCGGCGTGCTTAACGCGCATCCCGGGCTGCTGCCGGAGTGCCGTGGTTCTGCATCACCGGCGTGGTCTGTCTACCACGATATTCCCATCGGCGCTAGCTGCCATTTCTGTTCAGTAGCCATCGACGCTGGTGATCTTGCTGGCCGCCGCGAAATTCCTGTGCAGCGCGGTGCGACTTACCACGACATTTGCCATGCAACTCTCATCGAAGCTGCGAAGCTGATGGTTGAGGCCGTAGGTGCATTCGCGGAGGGTAGGCTCGATGAGTTGCGCTCTCCGCAGGGTAAATCCGAGTGGCCTACCTTCCGCTACGATGCAGAAGTGGAGAAGGCAGCAATTGCGAAGTTAGAGCGCGGGGAATACGGACGGTACGTGGAATGAGTTACACGCGAACACACTCTGCAGTACAGGTGACCATACCGCTGTGCTAGCATCTATGTACGCTCGTGTCAAGAACTTCCTCCACCTGCACGTTCTGATGCGCTCCTACATCATTCGGAACTGGTTCACTGGGAACGGAGCTATCTGGCGTTATCTCGATAACGCCGACCTAGAAGGGATGGTGGCCAAGACAGTAGAGGTCACATCCCTGGAGTTGTCAGGAAAGAACGTTCTGGACCTCGGGTGTGGTTCCGGGACCATGCTGGCATATCTTGCAGAAAAGGAATTGGCAGTGCCGCATGGTGTGGATATCAGCAGACTTAATATTCGAGAGTGCCGCAAGAAAATGGGACTCGGGAATTTCCACAGGACGGATATCATGAAATACCTCGCTGACTCACCTCCGGAGCAGTTTGATTTAGTAATCATGTACGGAGTTTTAGCCAGCTTTACTGTTGAGAAGCAGAGAGAGATTATCCGACGCATAATCCCTATCCTGAGATCGGGCGGTTACCTGTGGATAGGTGCCAACCTCTACGACGACGCGAAATACAGGTACCAGACCTACCCGGTACCTAGGAACTTTTACGAGCAACTAAAATCCCGCAATGGTGACCAAATAGATTTCGAGGAGCATTTGGAATTGGAGTTATTCGGCAACGACAAGTACGAGAAGGAGCAGACTACGGTTCTGATACGGAAATTATAGAACTTTCCAGACGCTTTTTCTGGTTTCGCCGCTAAACTATTCCATATCGATCGTAATACTCACGTCCAAAGCTTAACCAAACCCGTTCGCCACGGAACAGTTGTTTTTCCGGGTCCCACGGAAAGAATATCACAACTTGAAACTCGACTTCCTCATTGGTGGCTTGAAAACCTAGCCAGTTCTGTTCATGCGTGCCAGTGACACGTGCTTCCTCGACCACACCCTGTGGACCGATGACGATGCTCGTCAGGCGGAAATCGATGTCAGGGAACGCTCCCAGCAGCCGCTCATAGAACTCAGTTGCGCCCGCGTGACCTTCGAAAGTGCGGTCAAGCTGTGGTAGTTCGTAGCGGCAGTCAGGTGTCAGTGTCGCCAGTAGCCCTTCGATGTCGCGGTCGTCCTCCGCCAGTGAGTGAGCCTTCCAGAGATCGCGAATGATTTCGTACTCAGCGGAGTTGAGCGGTCGCTTGAGCAGCTCGCGCGCTGCAGAATGCCGGTCGGCAAAATCAGAATAGACTGGCGCAGCCTGCAGCTCAGCTACCAGCGCGATGTAGCGTCGCATTGCTGCTTCACGCGCCATACCTTGCAACGCAGTCCAGGCGTCATGTTTGGCGCGTCCACGTAAGTTTGCGAGACCTGGTCGTTGCTGTAGTGCGTCGCCCTCGTGGGACTGCTTGTAGAGACCGTAAAGCTCCAGCAGTTTTGCACGACCGGGTGGGGGGAGCTTGCGCGCAGTCTCAGCGGCAGCTGCGAACCGTTGTTCCAGTTTGCTCATCGTCCCGCTCGCGACGGCCTATACGCATTTTTCGCCATTAACTGGCCACCGGCGCCCGCTCTAGTAATTCCAGTGTCACGGTGCCGTCGCGCAGCTCCAGTCTCACTTGATCGCCGCTGTTCAGTTCTAGGCACGGATCGCTGCCAAATGAGTGCGCATACGGTACGCCGAGCAGCGAGCAGGCAGGGAGCGTTTGCTGGTCGAGTTCAGTGTTCACGACTGCTAATGGACCGTGATTGCGGTAGAGTAGGCCGAGCAGCACATAGGGTGCGACCGACGATCCACTGCCGCGCGGGAAGACCAGTACCTTTCCAGCTATGGACTGCCCGTCGAGTGGATGTCCCGGCTCCTCGACGACACCAGTTCTGCGATTTACAAAGCCAAGGAAGGTGAGTGGCACGTCAGTGACGAGCGCTTCACCTTCTACTATCCAGGTGTCTTGCGACTCAAGCCCACTGCCGACGAGCGAGAGCGCGCCTGCTTGCGGCACCTTCGTCGAGTGGTGCGCTACCATCGACGACCCCCCGCTCTTGTGGGCCACTCCGTTCGCCATTTCTGGGTTGGCGGCGTGGGCGATGCAGTCAGCGAGGCGTGCAACCGAAGTCGGCATGCTGTTCAGTCCAGATTGTAGGTAATGCTCCGCCTTTAGTGAGTTGGTCAGGATGTGGTTGACGGACGCACGGTCATAATGCACTACCTCGGGGCAGGTGTCGCGCAGTACCATCCCTCCCGCCGCTTCAATAGTAGCTACCTCTTCATGCAGTGAGTCCCAGTGGCGCGAGGCGGTGAAGACCCACAGCCGCCCCTCCGGCAGACTACGGCTGCGCACCAGCTCCGCTGTTGCGCGCACCTCTGCGGGCGACGCCTGCGGACATCCGATAACGACCAAATCTACGGCGTGGCGCGGCGCCAGTTCCGCGTAGCGCGCCTTAAGGTCGGCGGCCGTGAAGCACAGTGTCGCTTGATATTCTGCAGCGGGTGGTTCGTCAAGGTAGAGTAGCGCGCAGCCGTAGTTGGCCGCCGCCGCCGAGAGCGCCTTGCGCGCTTCGTGGTTCGCTTCACTGACACCGCGAAAGTGCGGTACTGGTCCCCACGGTAGCGCCAGTCCAGTTGGCAGCTGCTTACCGACCCAGTCACCTAGCACCGAGAAATCGACGGGCTCTACCAGATCGCATTCGACCTCGACCAGCAGGTTGGCGGTGCGATTCTCATCGCGCAGCAGTCCGTAGTCTGGCGTGCAGCCACAGATAGCTGCTGCCAGCGCTGACAACCCCGAGTCGCGGTTGGTCCGCAGCTCGGTATACGAATTGGCATAGCAGACAGCATTTGACTCGGCCCATGCGCCGACCCCGTCGGGCAGCGATGTCTGAACAGCCTCGTAAGGCGTACACGAGAGCGTCAGTCGTACACCAAGCGCTGCATACGCGTCAAGGATGCGCTGCTGCCGCTCAACATAATCTGTAGTCGCGCCCATCTCGCGCCAGCAGCGACTGTCGCAGCCGGCCGAGTTGAGTGTGGTCTCGACCACTACCTGCGCGTCGTCACCTAGCCTCTCTAGGAAAGTAGTCAGCCCATGTCCACCGGTAAGCGGTGAGACTCCCGAGACATGCGCTGCCGCTACTGGCACCATCTGCGGAGCATCAGCTGCGGTGCCCAGGTCGACTAACAGCCGCATTGCCATCTGCTTCGCCGCACCGTGGTTGCCGGCGAGCATTGCCTGCTGCTTCGCGGTCAGTTCCACGCTCGCGCAGGCTGGATGGTGATAAAGGGGTTGGCGACCGTTAGTCCAGGTAATCTTCGAGCTTCAGGTCCATTGCCGGTGGGGTGCGCACGAAATTAGCAGCATCACGGTCACTGGGGATAGTGCAGTCGAACCCTAGCTTGCAGGTCTCTCGCGTCTCAACCCAGGCAGATGGGTCGAGGGACGACCCCTTCGACTGGAACGTAACAGTGTCGCGATCGCCCTGGAAGCGGGTCGCGAACGCCCACTCGACCATGTCGCGGTCACGGATGTCAATGTCATCGTTGACCACCCAGACATGTTTTAACGAGGAGTGGCCGGCGAACGCAGCCTCAATCGCCTTGCGGCCATCGCCATCGTCTCGCGGGCGGATGGCGACAATAGCGTGCAACCAGGAACTGCCGCCAGGTGTGATGTGGACGTCGACGCAGTCCGTAATCTGCGAGATGGCGTGGAAGATAGTCGGTTCGCGTGGCATCCCCATTAGCACCTTGTGCTCCGGGCCGCCCGGTAGCAATGCATGGAAAATTGAGTCGTCGCGCAGAAACAGTCGCTTTAGCTTGACTACAGGCTGGCTACGGACGATATCCGGGGTTTCCGTAAGGTCGAGGAACGGCCCCTCGTCAGCCATTTCGCCGGTGAATTCGCACACCATCACCAGCTCTGACTGCGGTACCGTGTGTCCGCCTACCTCTACCAGCGGCGACGTACCAAGTGCATTGGCAATCCCCATCTCGCTAACGTCGATGCCGAACGAGGTGGCAGCACCGAGCAGTACAGGTACCGAGACGCCGTTGCAGAATGCGAACTCCGTCAGGCCGCGCTCGCGATAGGCGTCAAGGTTGCGCGGCAGGATGCGTAGTACCATGCGTCGGTCGTCCAGCTTCATCCCGCGGTGGTAGCTTAGGTTGAGGCCGTGAGTATCATCGAAGGCTGCGGCGATTGCCGACGCAATATAGGGGCCGCCGTCGAATTTCTGGTGCGTCAGGATTGGTAAGCCTTCCAGTGTAGCCTCGACCTCGCGGTATCCTGTCGCCTCAGCGCGCGGCACTTCCGCCTGCGAGTCGCCTGCAGCAGCAATGCGTTCCATGATTTCCGACTCGTCGCACCCGAGGCCGAGCGCAACCAGTTCGCGCGAAGCGCAGATGTTAGTGACGACTGGCATTCGGCTGCCGTCGACATTGGTGAAGAGCAGTGGCGTATCACCCGCCTGCGCCATCAGCGCCGCCACCTCGTATTTGGGACTAACTTCACGAGAGATAGTCCGCAGACGTCCCTCGTCAGCGAGCAGGTCGACGAATTCACGTAGGTTCATGTCGCTCCTCCGAAGGCAGTCTCGTATGCCGTATAACCGGCTTCGGTTAGTGCCTGCGTCACGGCAGTTTGCGAATCTACTCCTGCGGCGAGCGCGACTATGTTGCCACCACCACCCTTTCCGGTAAGCTTCGCACCCAGCGCCCCAGCATCGCGGGCGATAGCGACCAGTTCGTCCAGCTTGGGATGACCAACGCCGATATTGTTGAGTAGTTTGTGGTTGGCGTCCATTAGCTTGCCCACCCGTTCCAACTCGCCAGTCTTGAGCGCTTCGCGCGCATCGCTGACCCTCGCGCCAATTTCCGCAAAGTATCCATCATAGAGCCGTGGTTCGGCGTCCCGCCGCTCGCGCACGCCGGCGACAAGTTCGCCTGTCGAGGCGGTGATGCCGGTATCGCCCAGTACTAGGAAGCAGCGGTCCGGAGACCGGAATGGCCGTGGTGGTTCGCCGCTAGTGAACCAGACTGGTTCCTCATGCGCGACGACGGTGTTGTCGATGCCACTTGGGGTACCGTGCACCACCCGCTCGGCTTGGAATACGATATTCGAAACATCAGTTGCTGACATCTCGGCGCCAAGGTGCGCTGCCAGCGCACGGCAGACTGCGGTTGAGGTGGCGGCGCTGCTGCCCATACCAGCTGCCGACGGAATGGCCGATTCGAGATTGACTGTTGCGTTCGGCTCAGGGGCACCAGTGCGCGCCAGCACCGCTTGCGCTGCGACCGAGAACTGGTGCCCAGGGTCGCCGCCTAGTGTCAGTCGTTGCCCTAGATCCCGTGCGTGGATTACTAGCCCGGCGCCGTCACGTGTCGGCTCGGTCCAAGCGCGGGCGCGTAGCCCCGAGAGCGGCACCGCGATGGCAGGGTACCCATAGACCACGGCGTGCTCGCCGAACAGGATGACCTTGCCCGGCGCGGTGAACTCCATTGGGGCGGCAGCGGTTACTGGATTTACGGCTGGCGGCGGGATGCCAGCCTGAAGCCTTAAGCCCGCGAGTGTTTCCCTGCCAGCATGGACCGCATCGTGGTCGGCATGAGCGGCGCCTCCGGCATCCCGTACGGTGTACGGCTGCTCGAGGCGCTTAAGGAGCAACCGGTCGAGACCCACTTCGTCGCGACCGACTCGGCGCGACTGGTGCACCAGCACGAGTGCGATGGCGACTGGGCTGAAGTTGAAGCCCTGGCCGATGTAGTGCACGGCAATGCCGATATTGCCGCTTCGATTGCCTCCGGCTCGTTCCGCGCGCGGGCGATGGTCATTATCCCCTGCTCGATGGACACGCTTGGCAAATTGGCAGCAGGGGTCAATGACAACTTGCTGACGCGTGCCGGTGCAGTAATGCTCAAGGAGCGGCGACCGCTGATACTGGTGCCGCGCGAGACGCCCTTCAGCCACATCCATATCGAGAACATGTTGCGGCTTTCTACAGCAGGCACCATTATCGCCCCAGCCGCGCCGGCATTCTACAACCGTCCACAGAGCCTTGACGACAATGTAAATTTCATTGCCGGTCGCGTCTTAGACTTGCTGGGTCTCGACGCAGATTTGTTCGCACGCTGGGAAGGCGGTTAGATCTTCAACATTTCCGGCTCGCTTTCGAGCGGCTTACGCCCGCGGTAGCCATCATCGAGTGGGTGCCAGTGCGTCACTTCGGGCTCTCCCAGCTTGTAACACAGGTATACTAGCTCGGCGCCGCGCTGCGCGTGAAAGTCGATGAGCCCAATGGCAGGGTCTTTCACCTCAACCCCATGTCGTGCCAGTGCTTCGAAGAGCTGCTTCAACTCCGCCAGATTTTCATCGAGTCGCACTTCGAGTTCGATGCGGTCTCGCATTGACTCTCTGCTCTTGGTGTCCTGTTCCACCTCAATCAACAGCTCCTCCAGCTGCTCCCGCTCAGCGTGTCGATCCGCCAGCTCTATCAGTAGAGGCTGTAGCGCAGGTAGCATAGCGTTTGCCTCACGCGGGGTGAAAAGCCGCACAGCGTTTGACTGCACGGAGGCCCCCATCCCGGGGGGCGATTTAGAGCATACGTCGGATTGAGTCCGGCAAACACTCATAACTCCGGCTAGCATGCCGCCGCTGTTTCTGCATGGACGTTTCATTCGACCACCCCGACACTTTCGCTCGGCGGCATATCGGGCCAGCACCAGCCGACATCCTGGAGATGCTGGCAAAGCTCGACTGCACGACTCTGGACGAGTTGACCGACGCAGTCGTTCCGGCCGACATTCGTTTCGCGGGTGAGCTGGATCTTCCCTCCCCGCTCACGGAAGCAGCAGCTCTACATCGACTGCAAGAACTCGCGGGACGCAACGTGGTGGCGCGCAGCTATCTCGGGATGGGTTACTATGGCACCGTAACGCCACCCGCGCTGCGACGCAACCTGCTCGAGAATCCGGGCTGGTATACTGCATATACACCCTACCAACCGGAAATTGCCCAGGGCCGGCTCGAGGCACTGCTGAACTTCCAGACCATGGTGTGCGACCTGACGGCAATGGAAATCGCCAACGCGTCGCTGCTCGATGAGGCGACCGCTGCGGCTGAAGCCATGGCGATGGCGTGCAACGCTGCACGCGGTAATCGCACTACCTTCGTCATCGCCGCCGACTGCCATCCGCAGACCACTGCCGTCGTGCGAACGCGCGCGGCGCCGCTCGGCCTGCGTATAGTTATCGTATCTCCCGCGGAGATGGAATTTGACGAGGATACTTTCGGCGTGCTGCTCCAGTACCCTGCCACCGATGGCGCGGTCTGCGATTATAGCGACATAATCGCTGCAGCACACGACGCTGGTGCACTGGCTGTTGTTGCAACTGACCTACTAGCACTTTGCTTGCTCAAGCCACCGGGTGAATGGGGCGCCGACATAGTTATCGGCTCGTCGCAGCGCTTTGGTGTGCCACTGGGCTACGGCGGTCCGCACGCTGCGTTCCTCGCGACGCGCGACACGCTGCGGCGGCGGCTGCCCGGCCGGCTCGTGGGAGTTTCGAAGGACGCGCACGGCGCGCCCGCGCTGCGTTTAGCACTACAGACGCGCGAGCAGCATATTCGGCGCGACCGCGCGACGAGCAACATATGCACTGCACAGGTTCTGCTCGCCGTCACCGCGGCGATGTACGCCGTCTACCACGGCCCCAACAAACTGCGCGCGATAGCGGAGCGAGTGCATCGACTGACGGTGACGCTCGCCATTTCACTGCGCAAGGCGGACTTCGCGGTCGTACACGACCACTATTTCGACACGCTGCGTGTTACCGCACCCGGCGCGCTCGAGCGCGCCGCCGAGAGTGGCATCAACCTGCGCGACCTAGGCGATGGCGACGTCGGAATCGCGCTCGATGAGACCGTCGGCGATGGAGAACTCGCGGAGCTGCTGGCTGTTTTCGGCGCAAAGCAGACGACTCCGCAAAGCGAGGTTCTGCCGGCTTCGCTGGAGCGCAAATCGCCATTCCTCGAGCATCCGGTCTTCAACCGCTACCACAGCGAGACCGAGTTCATGCGCTACCTGCACCGGCTTGAGACTAAGGACCTGGCGCTGAACACTAGCATGATTCCGCTCGGCTCGTGCACCATGAAGCTCAACGCGGCAGCCGAGATGGAGCCGATAAGCTGGCCTGGCTTTGCCGACCTGCATCCCTTTGCACCAGCCGAGCAGGCGACCGGCTACCACCAGCTGATTGCCGACCTCGAAGCATGGCTCTGCGAGATGACCGGCTTCGCCGCCATTTCACTTCAGCCCAACGCCGGCTCGCAGGGCGAACTGGCAGGGATGCTTGCCATTCGGAGCTACCATTCTACGCGCGACGAAGATGGCCGCGACGCCTGCCTTATTCCAGTCAGTGCGCATGGTACCAATCCTGCCTCGGCAGTGATGGCTGGTATGCGCGTTGTCCCCGTCGCATGCGATGATGACGGCAATATCGACCTCGCCGATTTGCGCATGAAGGCGGCCGAGTGCGGCGATGCTTTGGCGGCACTGATGGTAACCTACCCCTCGACACATGGGGTGTTTGAGACTCATATCCGTGAGGTGTGTGACATTGTCCACGCTTCCGGTGGCCAGGTCTATTTGGACGGCGCCAACCTAAACGCGATGGTCGGGTTCTGCCGACCGGCCGAATTCGGAGCTGACGTCTGCCACCTAAACCTGCACAAGACCTTCTGCATTCCGCATGGTGGCGGCGGTCCCGGCATGGGGCCCATCGGCGTTAGGAAGCATCTGGTCCCGCATTTACCGGGCGACCCACTTACTGGTGAAGACGGTGCCGTTTCGGCCGCCCGCTACGGCAGTCCGCTCATTCTCCCCATCACTTGGGCCTACATCGCTATGATGGGTGCCGCAGGGCTGCGCGAAGCGACGCAGGTCGCTATCCTCAACGCCAACTACGTCGCGCAGCGTCTGGGCGACGCATATCCTGTCCTCTACACCGGCGCTGGCGGCCATGTCGCACACGAGTGTATTCTTGACACGCGAGAGATGCTAGCCAATGCAGGGCTAACGGTTGATGATGTCGCCAAGCGGCTCATAGATTACGGCTACCACGCACCGACGATGAGCTTCCCGGTGCCAGGGACACTGATGGTCGAGCCGACCGAGTCCGAGAGTCGTGCTGAGCTGGACCGCTTCTGCGACGCAATGCTCGCGATTCACGCTGAAATCGTGGCAGTCACTGACGGCAGTCTCGCCCCTAGCGATAGCTCACTGTGCAACGCGCCGCACACAGCCGCTACCGTAACAGCCGATGTATGGAATCGCACCTATTCGCGCGAACAGGGGGCCTTCCCGGCGAAGTGGCTGCACGATCACAAGTACTGGCCACCGGTCGGTCGTATCGACCAGGCATGGGGTGACCGCAACCTTTCGTGCAGTTGTCCCGATGACTGGGCGGAACAGGTTTAGCTGCGTCCCGGCTAACGCACTATGACTCTGCGCATGTACGGCACCGCTTGGTGCGGCGACTGCCACCGCGCCAAGGCATGGCTGGATGGCGAGAATATTTCGTACGAGTTCCTCGATATCGAGAGTGACGATGCGCTCCGCGACCGCGCCGTTGCACTCAACGACGGTTTCCAGCGCGTGCCAGTGTTGGAGTTCGATGACGGCAGCGTGTTGGTCGAGCCGACTAACGAACAATTGGCAACGAAGCTGGCACCCTAGAGCGCGAGCTGACACACACCCAGCTTCATTGCCGGCGCGTGCCTGCTGAAAACAAGTGAAAAAAACGATAGCCTTTTTATGGCGCAATCTTCGTGTGCCGGCGGGCAAATGCTATATATCTCGATAGCACAGTCCCGACGGAGGCAAATGATGTCAACCCCGACCCGCGCCCTGTTGCTGGCCGCCCTAGTACTGGGCAGTTCGCTCTTTATCTTTAGTCCGCAGGCCGAAGCGCAGACGACGCCGGTTGCGTTTTCCATGACTTTTTCGGACGCTTCTGTAAAATTGGACGTGCGTCCCGGTGCCTCCGGTGTCGGCTGCACCTCGCTGCAAGTTAGTAATGAGGGTGCCGCCAATATTGACGTTGACGTACAGATATCTGGTGGGGGCGTGACCATTTCCCCATCGGCCGTTTCGGTGACCCTCGCTGCTGGCGCCAGTATTACTGTGCCGGTATGCGCCATTGCCAGCGTCCGGGCCGGCTACAAGAACGTGGACGTGCAGGCGACCGGGCAGGGGTCGGAGACAACAACTCACCTTAACCCTCAGACCAAGTACGCAGGTTTCACGGCGCAGATTGAGCAGTATGCACGACTCTCCATCCGCGCCGACCAGCCCTTCCAGCGGGTCGGCCCCGGTAAGGAATTCCCTCTCACTTTCACCGTCCTGAACTATGGCAACCACGTTGATACCATTCTGGTCGAGGTGGTCAACCAAGAGTCGCTAGAGGAGGCTGGCTTCATCGTGGCACTCTCGCAGCCGCAAATTGAGATTGACAGTCAGGGTGAGATGCAGGTCCCCCTCCAAGTCCGCACCCCCCGTGGCACAGCCATTGGTTGGTTCAATGAGTACCACACGGTTATCATGAAGGCGTCAACCACGCTGGCGGGCGAGACCGAGGCGCGCTCTATCACTGCGACCCTCTGGGTCCGTGGAGTATTCCTGCCCGGTTTCGAGTCTGGCTTTTCAATGCTGGCGCTCGCCTTCGTCGCGACCGCACTGGCGCGGATGAAGCGCGACGACGAGTAATTATCCTAGGCGATAGACCCGGCTACGATGAGTGACAATGCCAAGAAGTCCGAGTTTGCCTGCGGTGTCGTCCTGTTTCGCGCTGACTGCACGCTGCTGCTGCGCCATACCGAGGGGCACTGGGCACCGCCGAAGGGACGTGTCGAGACCGCCGAGACCGAACTAGAGGCGGCGCTGCGCGAATTGCAGGAGGAGACCGGACTGCATGATATCGTGGTTATCGAGGGTTTCAGCCACGAAATCAGCTACCTCAAGCAACGTGACAGCACTGAAATCCCAAAGCGTGTCCTCTTCTTCCTCGCCGAATCCTTGTCAGGCGATGTGCAGCTGAGCGGCGAGCACACCGCTTTCGACTGGCTGGAATGGGACGTGGCGTTCGTGCGCGCCACCCATGATACAACGCGTGAAGCACTTATTGCAGCACGTGAATTCCTACATCGGCAGCTTTAATGTCTACAACTAACGCAGGGGGCGCATGCAGTCGCTGAACCGCCGCGAACAGATGCAGGCCATCCTCGCCGTCATTGGGCTGTTGCTGGTCGGCTTCGCGCTCTTCTACGGTGGCAGCGCGGCGACGGTCGCGCTCATCTCTGCGGTCGGTACCTTCTGGCTGGCGTTCGGCAACCCCAGCACGGCGACCACTCCGCAGGCACTGCTCGAGCGTGTAAGCAACGTAGTGGCCCACGAGTTGGACCGTGCCGAGAGCTGGCTCTGCGCGCAGGTGGGTGCCGAGAAGAAGGGCGATCGCACCATTGTCGGAGTAGCATTCAACTTCATGCTGGTGATGGCGGTGGTGCTACCGGCAGACCTGCTGTTCCAGCACATGACGCGCGGCGAGAACTCGCTACTGCTTTACCAGAAGTTCCTGACTTGGTTTGTCTGGGTAATCGAGAGCGCCTTCGGTATCGAGGTTACTATTGGTGGTAGCAATGGAACGCTGCTGCGGTACGAGGAGATAATTGACCTGGAAATTGTCAGTACCTGTACCGGTCTACACGAAACCTTGTTCTTGGGGTTGCTAATCCTTTGCTTCCGAGGTGTGAAGCCGCTGGTGCGCGTGCGCTGGGCCGCGTATGCAGCCATGTTCATCTTTTTTGAGAACGCCCTGCGTATCATCACCGCCTACCCCCTCATCATGAAGTACGGTTTCGCAACTTGGGACAAGGTGCACTATTTCTGGTGGCAGACAGGTCAGTACGCACTCATTATGGCGCTTTTCGTGCTGTGGGTGCTTACTATCGGCGGCCGCTCTGAGAACCGCAGCCGTGCCAACTCCGCCTAGCCCGGCGGGATGAGATGCCCCATCTTGTTCGACTTTGTGTTTAGGTAGTCTTGATTCTCCGCCTTCGGTGTTATAATATGTGGCTCCCGCCGCACCGTAAGGCCTGCCTCGCGCAGCGCTTCAATCTTGGCCGGGTTATTGGTCAGCAGCGCCGTCTTGCCCACACCGAGAGATCCTAGGATGGTGACCGCGTCTCCATACTGCCGCATTTCACCGCTGAAGCCCAGCTTTTCATTGGCCTCGACCGTGTCGAGGCCGTCGTCCTGCAGGTTGTAGGCGTGAAGCTTGTTCACCAGCCCGATGCCTCGTCCTTCCTGCCTCAGGTATATGATGACGCCATGGCCCGCCTCGGCGATTCGTTCCATCGCTAGGTCGAGCTGCTCTCCGCAGTCACAGCGGTCGGAGTGGAATACGTCGCCCGTAAGACATTCCGAGTGGATGCGCACTAGGACTTCACCCTCCATGTCGCCTAGCACCAGCGCGATATGCTCGCGGTTGGCCGTCTCACCGGGGAAGGCAATGATGCGGAACTCTCCGAAGCGGGTCGGAAGTCGCGCCGCCGCCAGTGCATCGTCCTCGCACGGTTCCGCCATCGGCGTGCCACCCTGCGGTCAGTTTTATTACTTGCTCACGACGAGCAGTTTGCGTCCGTCCTCTTCTGAGTCGGAAATCAGTGTGTAGTTACGTCGCCTTATGACAGTCAGGATGTCTCGTTTCGAGTCTTCTGCCTCCCAGCACACCTGGAGTTCCTCACCGGCTGGTAGTGGCATCAGCGCACGCAACATCGCCATCACGGCTTGCGTGCATTGCAATCCCCTCACGTCCACCTCCTTCAGGTTACCGCCTCCACCGAGTCATTAGCAGGAGAAGCTCGAACCACAGCCACAACTTTCGTTAGCGTTCGGGTTCTCGACCTTGAAGCCAGATCCACTCACTGACTGGACGTAGTCAACCTGCATCCCCGCCACCATTGGCAAATCCTGCCGCCCGACGACCAGCCGAATGCCACCCGACACGAATTCCTCATCACCCGGCTGCCCCTCGGAATCAAGGCTCAGTCCGTATTGCATGCCGGCGCAACCACCCGGAAAGACCGCGATACGCAGCGCCATATCTTGCTTGTCCTGCGCTTCCATCGAGCGCTGCAGTTCGGCCGCCGCCGCATCCGTCACTGTAATCAGCGGTTTGTCCGATGCGAGTGCGGCTTCGTAGCTGGCGGCCATGCTCAGGGTACGACTTCCCGAGGCTGTATTAGAGCTTGTGCTACTCATTCGCTCGTCGCCCCCTGCTCACCATGAAGCGCGGCTCGCAAGGTGTGCCACGCCAGCGTGGCGCACTTCACTCGCGTTGGGTAGTCGCGAATTCCGCCAAAGGCCCCGAGCTTGCCGAGATCGTCCGGCGATTCATCGCCGGTCGCGAGCGCGTGAAACTTTGCGAATAACTCATCCAACTCATCTTTATCAAGACCTTTCACGGCGTCAGTCATCAGGCTTGCTGACGCAGTTGAGATAGCGCAGCCGCTGCCTTCGAAGGCGACCTCTGCCACCCTGCCATCCATGAGCTGCAACTGCAGCTGTAGTTGGTCGCCGCAGAGTGGATTGTGTCCTACCGCAGAGTGCGTCGGCGCTTCCAGCGCACCACGGTTGCGCGGACTGCGATTATGGTCCAAGATGAGCTGCTGGTAGAGCTCTGACAGGCTCATGCAAAGAGCTCCTGAGCCTCGCGTAGTGCTTTGCAGAGCGGAACAATTTCTGCACGATAATTATATAAACCAAAAGAAGCGCGTACAGTCGCTGGCACGCCATAGAACGCCATTACCGGCTGCGCGCAGTGGTGACCGGTGCGAACCGCGACACCGTACCGGTCCAGTACCGTACCGATGTCGTGCGGGTGGACTCCTTCGACTACGAACGAGAGCACGCTTGCCTTGGCGTCCGCGGTACCGATGAGTCGCACGCCCTCGATTGCCGCTACCGCGTCAGTTGCGGCTGTCAGCAGCTCTCGCTCGTGCGCGACGATTGCATCGAGCCCGATTCCCGCTAGGTATTCAACCGCTGCTCCGAGCCCAATTGCGCCGGCGATGTTCGGCGTCCCCGCCTCGAACCGTAGTGGTGGCGGCGCGAACTCGGTCTTCTCAAAAGTGACGGAGCGAATCATGTCGCCACCTCCTTGCCAGGGGGCCATTCCCTCTAGATGGGCTGAACGACCCCAGAGCACACCGATTCCTGTGGGTCCGTAGAGTTTGTGACCCGAGAGCGTGTAGAAATCAACCCCCAGTTCACATACGTTGACTGACAGGTGCTGGACTGCCTGCGCGCCATCGACCAGCACCGGGATTCCGCGCGCGTGCGCCATCTCTGTGATTTGCGCGATTGGATTGACGGTGCCCAAGGCATTTGAGACGTGTGTCAGCGCTAGCAGTTTTGTCCGCGGCGTTAGCAGCGTCTCTAGCTCATCGAGCAGTAGTTCACCCGCCTGTGACATTGGTGCGACGCGCAATTTTGCACCAGTGGCTTCGCACGCAAGTTGCCACGGGACGATGTTGGCGTGGTGTTCCATCGCCGTAATTAGTACTTCATCGCCCTTGTGCAGCTGTGGCCGCAAGAATGCGTTCGCAACGAGATTGATGCCCTCGGTCGCGCCACGCACGAAGACTATTTCGTTTGCCTCAGCGCCCAGGAATTGTGCAATCTTCGCGCGCGCTCCTTCATAGGAATCGGTCGCGCGCTGGCTCAGAGTGTGGACACCACGGTGGACATTGGAATTATCCTCGCGGTAGAACTTGTCGAGCGCATCAAGTACAACCTTGGGCTTGTGCGTCGTCGCGGCGTTGTCAAGATATATGAGAGGCCGTTCGTGCACTTCCTGTTGCAGCGCCGGGAAATCGGCGCGCAGTTCCGCAATGTTCACGCCGCCTCCGCCAGCATCTCCGGCAGTCGCGCAATGACCGTTTCCGCCAGTTCGTCGCGCAGAGATTCATCGCTGATACGCCGTACGATTTCGGCGGCAAACGAGTCGACCAGCATTCTTCGTGCCTCATCGTAAGCGAGGCCGCGCGACCGCAGGTAGAATAGCGCTTCACGGTCAAGCTGGCCAACGGTCGCGCCGTGGGTGCATTTGACGTCGTCGGCGTAGATTTCCAGCTCAGGTTTGGTATGGATAATCGCGTCATCGGTCAGTAACAGGTTCTGGTTCGATTGCTGCGCGTCGGTGCGCTGCGCGTCAGGATGCACATGCACGCGACCGTTGAACACCGCACTCGCCTTGCCACCGAGGATGCCGCGATAGGTTTCGCGGCTGTCGCAGTGTGGCACTACGTGCTCGATGGTAGTGTGATTATCGACGTGCTGCTCGCCGTCGGCCAGGTAGAGTCCGTTCAGCTGTGCCTCAGCGCCGCTACCAAGCAAGTGGAACTGGAGATCATTGCGCACCAGTCGCCCGCCAAAGGTAAGCGAGTGGCTCGTGACGAGTGAGTCGCGCTGCTGTCGCACCTCGACGCAGCCGATGTGGACGTCGTTAGAACCATGGTGGATGCGCAGGTGCTCTACGCGGCTGCCGCTCCCAACCGAAAATTGCGTTACTGGCAGGCAGGTGCTGCCGTTGGTGCGATAGCGCTCGACCAGTGTTAGCTGCGTGTTTTCGCCGACAACAATCAGCAGTCGCGGCACCGTCAAACCAGGAGTTGTTGTAATTGTTATTTGCAATGCCTCCGCAGGCGTAGCGTTGTCCTTGACTTCGACCAGCAGCCCGTCGCGTAGCAGTGCCGTATTGAGCAACCGAAATGGTTGCTTCATCTCCGCCTCGGCAGCGAGTAATGGTGCTGCAACGTCGGCAGCTTCTTCCAGCGGCCG
>UINC01001377.1_pt1 | contig 22628 bp, 20 predicted proteins | sample 5385821 | NCBI WGS metagenome assembly UINC01 (sample SAMEA4666929, study PRJEB26691) | marine metagenome | isolation source: Pacific Ocean | place: Pacific Ocean | collected 2011-10-13 | reverse complement strand
AGTATCGTTCGCCATCTTTAGGTGGCCGTATCTTTCCCGAAATACTATCGCCAGTGCGCAAATTGAAACGCCGGATCTGGCTGTGCGAAACGTAGATGTCGTCCGGACCTGCCAAATAGCTCGTGTCGTGGGAGCGCAGAAAACCGAAACCATCGGACAGTATTTCGAGTGTCCCATTGCCATAAATGTCAACGCCACTTTTCGCTTGTTTTCGCAATATTGCGGCGATGACTTCCTGTTTTCGAGACCGAGCCAAATTTTCAAGACCCATTTCATGGGCCATTTCGACGAGCTCGGCGACAGGTTTTCTTTTCAAGTCTGTTAGGTTCATTTCATGTCATTCGTCGGTGGTGGGTTTCACGTATTCAGAGGAACGCATGCCTCCTCTCCCGGTCGGTAGCAAACGCTTACAGATGCCAGTGGTACCGGAAAGAAAGGGAGAGAGCCAACGACCGAATTAGCCGTCAGCACCAGAATGTACCACCGCGTTGACGCCTTCGTCTAGCGTTTTTGTAGGGGTTAGCCCGCTTCGATCGTGCCTCTATAAGACCCTATTCCGGTCCGCAAGGCGGCTAGGATCGGGGATTAACTGATTCCATTTGCGATCGATCTAGATGTTGCTGTCGAGAAACGCCGCAAGTTGTGATTTCGATAGCGCGCCAACTTTGGTCGCTTCGACTTGGCCGTCGCGAAAAAGCATCAAGGTCGGAATTCCGCGTATGCCGTATTTAGGTGGGGTCCCTTCGTTGGAATCTATATCAATCTTGCAGACTTTGAGCTTTTCAGAGTACTCACCGGCTATCTCTTCGAGAATCGGAGCGATCATTTTGCAGGGACCGCACCACTCGGCCCAATAGTCAACCAGAACAGGCCCATCTGCCTCGAGCACATCGGCGTCCCAGCTGGAGTCAGTGACGTGGTGTATGTTGTCGCTCATCTAATCCTCCGTGTCTTGTGGCGCTTAATATAGCATTTGCGAAGATGTTAAAGAACGCAATATCGAAGAGAGGCGCTGAACCAAAGGCAATTACTTGGTTGTACGGATCGTGACTAATATCGATTCTCTCGGAGGAAGGTTTCGAGCTGCGTCTAATAAAGCGCTGAAATACAGCAACGCTGCTGAGACAATGCGGTGAATCGAATGACAAAGTGAGTGACTTGATGACAGCGCGTTATCCGAAAACCCGTATGCGCCGAAATCGCTCAAGCGATTTTATCCGGCGTTTGGTACGCGAGAATGAGCTGTCCACTAACGACCTCATATACCCCATGTTCGTTGTCGAGGGCACCGGAACGCGTGAACCCGTTGAGTCGATGCCAGGCATTGAGCGACTGAGTCTCGACGAACTGGCGGCTGAAGCAAAGTTATTGGTCGAGTACGGCGTACCTGCGATCGCGTTGTTCCCAAAAATCGAGCCTCGCTTAAAGGATCTCGATGGTAGCGAAGCGACGAATCCCGAGGGCCTTATCCCGAGGGCAATCGCCACTGTCAAAGAATCGTGTCCTGGTTTAGGGGTAATCACCGATGCGGCACTGGACCCCTATACTTCCCATGGCCAAGACGGATTATTGGATGACGCAGGCTACGTCGTTAACGATCCGACCATCGCCGTACTGGTCGAACAAGCAACAATCTGTGCAGCGGCGGGTGCCGACGTTATTGCGCCCTCAGATATGATGGATGGGCGAATCGGCGCAATTCGAGAACAGCTCGAAGTTGATGGCTTCGTAAATACCAAGATCATGGCGTATTCGGCAAAGTACGCGTCCGCGTACTACGGTCCGTTTCGTGACGCGGTTGGATCTGCCTCAAGCCTCGGACGAGGCGACAAAATGAACTACCAAATGGATCCAGCCAATAGCGATGAAGCGCTTCGAGAAATCGAGCTCGACCTAGAAGAGGGTGCGGACATGGTGATGGTGAAACCGGGGATGCCGTACCTCGATGTGGTCCAGCGAGTGAAAGAGAGATTCAAGGTACCAACGTTTGTTTATCAGGTAAGCGGTGAATACTCGATGCATATGGCTGCAATCGCCAACGGGTGGTTGGAGGAGAAAGTGATTCTGGAGTCTCTGGTTTCTTGTAAACGGGCTGGCGCCAACGGAGTCCTAACGTATTTTGGAAAGCACGTAGCAGAGATGCTGGCATCGGTATAAGTCCTCTCAGGCTTTGGCGGAACAAGGCTGAGAACGAGTGTTTTGTTTGTCGGCTCCGACGTTACCCATCTTCTTGGAAATGACCGCGATGAAAAAGTCGGTTCTCGCCGCATTCTTGCTGGCACTTCTTGTCTTCATCGTAGTTTTCGACGTAACGGAATACTTAACGCTTACCTACTTTCAAACTGTGAGGACGGAGTTGAGCTTGGCGGTTGAAGCGGCCCCTTGGACTTTTCGTGCGGGCTTTTTTCTCGTCTACGTTGTGGTTGCGGCGCTTTCGATACCGGGTGCGACGGTCATGACGCTCGCGGCAGGCGCGCTGTTTGGATTTCAATGGGGACTATTTCTGGTTTCGTTTGCAAGCTCAATCGGAGCAACGATCGCTTTTTTGATCGCCCGATTTTTCTTGGGCAATTGGGTCCAAAAACGATTCGAGGAACAACTGGTTCGTGTAAATGAAGGTATTGAACGCGAGGGTAACTATTATTTGTTTGGCTTGCGCATGGTGCCGCTGGTTCCCTTTTTTGCCGTAAATAGCGTCATGGGACTAACCAGGATGCGATTAATTCCGTTCTATCTTGTTAGCCAGCTTGGTATGTTGGCCGGCACAGCGGTGTATGTGTTTGCAGGATCCAGTATCGGAAATCTGAATTCGGTTGCGGATATTCTCAATCCAGGTCTTGTCACGGCTTTCGCATTGGTTGGAATATTTCCTTTTGGTGCCAGGAAGTTCCTGAATTGGCTCCGCAGTAAAAGAACGTCACGTTGAGACGCTACGATCATAATTTGGTCGTGGTTGGGGCGGGTTCCGCTGGGCTCGTGGCGGCGCTCGTGGCGTCTACGGCACGTGCTCGAGTGGTCCTTGTCGAGCGTCACAAGATGGGTGGCGATTGCCTTCATACTGGCTGTGTGCCCTCGAAAGCTTTGATTGCTTCGGCCAAGACCGTACAACAACTCAATGAGGCGACAAACTACGGCTTGCGTGGCGTGCAAGGCGATGTCGATTTCGAAGCGGTGATGGCCAGGGTGCACCGTATCATCGCCACCATCGCTCCGAAGGACTCGATCGCGCGATATGAGGCGCTGGGAGTCACCTGCGTTCAGGGTCACGCGGAAATTCGCGATCCACACTGCGTGTCGGTAGATGGCGTCACTTACAAAACGAAAAACATCCTGATAGCGAGTGGTGCTGAACCGGTGGTTCTTCCAATACCAGGACTCGACGACGACGAATGTCTTACTTCATCCAATCTTTGGTCGATACAAGAACTACCTGGGCGGTTGATCGTCGTAGGGGGCGGGCCCATCGGGTGTGAGCTCGCTCAGGCCTTTAATCGTCTAGGCAGCGACGTGACCCTTGTTGAAAACGAGGACCGACTACTTCCTCGCGAGGATGAAGAAGTTGGAACCATGATGAGGGATATTTTTCGGCGTGAGGGCGTAAGAGTTTTGACGGGATATCGGCCTGATCGATGTTTCAAAAAACGCCTTTCAGTTACTGGGCCAACTTCGGCGGAGAAATTGGATTTTGATCGTATTCTGATAGCCGTGGGACGCAGGCCGCGAACGACCGGGATGGGTATTGAAAAATTAGGAATAAAAACCGAAGCGAATGGAACCCTGACGGTGGATCGCTATTTACGTACGACGGTCAATTCGATCTACGCGGCGGGCGATGTCGTGGGGCCCTATCAGTTCACGCATATGGCGGGGCATCAGGCCTGGATTGCTACAGCTAACGCCTTGGCGAGACCCTTTTGGCGGTACGCCCTGGACGAATCAGTCGTGCCCTGGGCAACGTATACAGATCCGGAGGTCGCGCGCGTAGGACTATCCGAAGAGCGCGCGCGGGCCATCGGACACGATGTCGTTGTGACTCACTATGGATTGGACGACGTTGATCGCGCCCAGACTGAGGGACGAACGGAAGGGTTCGTGAAGCTTGTCACCGCGCGTGGCAATGATCGCTTACTTGGGGCACTCGTAGTCGGCTCCGAGGCAGGCGAAATCATCAGCGAATACGTAACGGCGATGTCCCATGGACTGGGGTTAAGGAAAATCTTGTCGACGGTACACGTCTACCCGACGCGGATGGATGCTGCACGATTGGCGGCGGGCACGTGGCGCCGTAACAATGTTTCCGAAAGATTGTTGGGTCTTTCGCAGCGTCTGAACGATTACATGCGGTTATGAGAATCCGGTCTTATCGCCGAGACCGATAATCGCCCTGCAACGTTCGAGAGCTAGGTCAACGTTCTCAAAACTGCCCAACAGACGACCGACAGCCAAGGCGCCGTAAAGCGTTTCGAGTGTCTCAACGGCCAGCATATCGGCGCGTTTTTGGCCGTGTCCGAATTCAACGAGTGTCGAACTCAGGCGAGAGATCCAAACGCCGAATTGTGTCCCTATTCTGGATTTAAAATCTTCAGCAACGGAACTTTGTGCGATTACAGCGAGTAAGCAGCTTCTCCGACCGCTATTCGTGTACGCTGCGAATCCCTTGAGTACTTGCGTGATACGGTCAGCTGCCTGGTCGTTCGTGTCGAGAAAGCAAAACACTCGACGCTCTAATTCAACGATTGTGGCAAGCACGGCAGTTTCCAGCATCTCGCTCTTGCCACCAGGAAAGTGGTGGTAAAGGCTAGCTTTCTGCAGGCCGGTGACTTGCGACACTAGGGCCATGGTCGTTCCCTCGTAACCGCATGATCTGAATACGTCGCAAAGGTGTTCGACGATATCTTGGCGTCCTAGAGTTGAGCGTGGCATTGAAAACCTCGAACAGAACGAACGTTCGGTAGTTTACCGAATGAAAGCCAACCGGCCTAGTAGGAGACAATGCTCAACTCTAGTTAACGCTGGAGCTTGAATTTATTCGGTCGATCAGATTGACTAGGCCGACGAACCAGGAAATATGGATCCTTTGCGATGAAATTCGGTATTTTTTATGAGCATCAGTTGCCCCGGCCCTGGAAAGAAGGAGATGAACAGAAACTTTTTAACGACGCGTTAGAACAAGTTGAAGTAGCCGACCGATTGGGTATCGATTACGCCTGGGAGGTGGAACATCACTTTCTGGAAGAATACTCGCATTCGTCTGCTCCGGAAGTCTTCTTAGCGGCGTGCTCACAGCGAACAAAAAACATTCGTTTAGGTCAGGGAATTCGCCAAGTAATCCCTCAATACAATCATCCGGCCCGCACCGCAGAAGTCGTTGCCACTCTCGATTTAGTGTCGAATGGTCGCCTCGATTTTGGTACGGGGGAGTCCTCGGCCGAGTTAGAACTTGGCGGATTCAAAATCCCGGTTGCGGAGAAACGCAAGATTTACCTTGAGTCGCTAGAACAGGTTTGCAACATGCTTGCGATGGACCCTTATCCTGGATACCAAGGTCAGTACTTCGATATGCCTTGCCGGAACGTGGTGCCAAAACCGGCGCAACGCCCGCACCCACCACTTTGGGTGGCTTGTTCCCAACGCGAAACGATTCGGATGGCGGCTCGACTTGGTATCGGTGCACTGACGTTTGCCTTCGTTGACCCGATGGAGGCTCAAGAATGGGTCGATGAGTATTACGGTATTTTGAAGTCGGATGAGTGCATCCCAATTGGGCATGCCGTAAATCCCAATATTTGCATGGTTTCCAGTTTTTCTTGCCATCACGATCGTGAAATTGCAATTCAACGTGGTTTGGATGGGTTTGAATTCTTCGGTTTTGCGTTGGGTAGCCTATACGCGTTTGGTGAACACAAGCCAGGTAGAACCGATCTCTGGAAGCAATTTGAGGAAGTGAAGAAGGCGCGTGGGGACTTGGCGGAAATGGATATGACCCAGGCGCTCGCGGGCAGCCGAGGCGGTATCGGAACCCCAGACGATCTTCGCGAACACTTACTGAAGTTTGAGAAATGCGGCGTTGACCAAGTCACGTTCATTCAACAAGCCGGCCGTAATCAGCACGAACATATTTGCGAAGCGCTAGAGATTTTTGCCGCAGAAGTCATGCCTGAATTCAAGGAACGCGAGGCGGCGCGCGAGCAACAAAAACTGGAAGAACTAGCGCCTTATATTGATGCGGCGTTAGCGAGAAAGAAGGGCTTGCAAGAGCTTGCTGATGAGGAAATCCCGACCTTCATGTCGTTGGGACGCAAGGTTTCGGAAGAGTCCAAGGACGAAAAGTCCATATACGAGCGCCCAGCAGCGGGATAGCGTCGAGACACGCCATTGGCGTTAACGGTTGTATGATCCGATTGGGGGTCAGGGCTCCCTACTATGCTCAAGGCGCTCTTCGATTTCGAGCCAGGATTGCTCCAACGCTGCGAGTTTTTTCTTTAGTTGCCCGTGTTCTTCCGATAGTGCTTTGATATTGGCTGTGCTTTCGGATGTATAGGTTGCCGAGTTAGCGAGGCGTTCCGTCAGTTGATTTAGCCGGGATTGGAGTTGCGTCATATCCACCTCCAGCTGATCCCTGCTTTGACGCAATGATTGCGTGTGGACTCTCGCGTCTGCTTTTGACCGGCGCCTCTCTTGCGCAGAATCTGCAACAGGGATACTCCGTCTTGCAGATTTGCTTTTCGTTAATTCGGCATATGCATCCAGATCGTCATCATAATTTGCCACTGTACCCTTCGCGACGAGCCAAAACGAGTCGACCGTATGCCGCAACAGATGGCGATCGTGGGACACCAGCAGTAGAGCTCCCTCGTACTCCTGAAGCGCGAGCGTGAGCGCTTGTCGCATTTCGACATCTAGGTGATTGGTTGGTTCATCGAGAAGTAGGATTGCCGGTTTTTGGGTCGCAATCAGTGCCAAGACTAAGCGGGCCTTTTCGCCGCCGCTGAAGGTTTTCACGGATCGATGGATGTCATCGCCTGAAAATCCCCAGCCACCGAGGTAATTTCGAGCGTTTTGATCCAGCATCGGTTCGATCTCACCGAGTTTTTCCATTGGCGTTGCGTCGGGTTCAAGACGTTCTAGTTGTTGCTGAGTGAAATATCCGATGGACGCGTGCTTTCCACGTGCGATTCGCCCGTCCATAGGGCTCAATTCCCCAGCTAAGCCGCGTAACAGCGTGGTCTTACCGGCGCCGTTGATGCCCAGAATTCCGATACGATCTTTGGGGTAAAGGCGGAGCGTGAGATTACTCAGAATCGGCATTTGATCGTAACCAATCGTTGAATCGTCAACGACAACTAAGGGGTTAGAAGTCTTTTCGGGATTGGTGAACGAAAATTGGTAAGGCGACTCACTATGCAACAAGGCAATCGAAGGCATTCGATCAAGAGCGCGTAGACGACTTTGCACCTGTTTGGCCTTACTAGCTTTCGCTCGGAATCGATCGACGAAACGCTGGATTCGTGCACGTTCGGTTTCTTGTTTTCGATGCAAACTTGCTTGTTGTTCGAGTTCGGCGTTTCGTTGAAGTTCGAACGAAGCGTAGTTCCCCGCGTAAGTTTTAGCGGAGGTGTCGTGCAGATGGACTATTTCATTGACGGTTCCATCAAGAAAGTCGCGATCGTGGGCAATTGTCAGCAATGTTCCACGGTACCGTCCGAGCCATCTTTCCAGCCAAAGGGTTGCGTCGAGGTCAAGGTGGTTGGTGGGTTCATCCAGGAGAAGAAGTTCTGAGGGGCTCATGAGTGTTTGGGCGAGGTTCAGACGAATCTGCCAGCCTCCGGAAAACGCGCGATGCGGCTTGTCAAAATCTGGGCCCGCGAACCCTAGACCGTGCAGAATTTCTCCAGCCCTTGCACGGGCATGGTACCCGCCCGCATCGTCGTATTCGACGTAGAGATCGGCGAGCCGGTCGTTGTCGCCAGAGGTCTCGGCGTCGCGGAGTTTGCGTTCAATACGGCGTAGGTGATGGTCGCCATCGATTACGTATTCGATGGCTTTGCGCGTTGACGGTTGGGTCGATTGTTTTAGCCAGGCGAGACGCCAATCTTGAGGGATCGAGACGTCTCCTTCTTCGGGGTGAAGTTGTCCTTGGATCAGTTCGAATAAGGTGGTCTTTCCAGCGCCATTGCGACCCACCACCCCAACGCGGTGGCCTGGATGTATCGTGATGTTGATAGAGTCGAACAGTACACGGTCGCCGCGCCTTAATAAGACATTACGAATCTGAAGCATGGACGATGAGCCAAAGCTGATCTGGGTTCAGTGTTAGTTTCGCCACTGCATGGTTGCCCCGACACCGAGCACTACGAATGCCACTAACGCAGCGGCAGGGATAAGGGAAGGTTCAGCACAATCGCCTGTGCCCGTGGTGAGTGCTTTCAGAATATCGGAGAGGGGAAATTGATTTGTCCGGAGGTAATCCAGTCCGGGTCCGCATGAGGAGGCTGCAGATGGCGTAATTTGTAAGTAAATCTGTCGCAAAGCAAAACCGATACCAACAATGCTCGAGATCAGTGACAAAAATGGATAGATGCCGAGTCGAGGGTTATGAGCTAAGCCCCCGGCTGCGAGAAGTGTCGCTAAGATCATCCAAATCCTTTGATTGAGGCAGAGCGCACAAGGTAATTGGTCGAAGACGTATTCCAGAGTTAGCGCTGCGAATAGGAACGTTGCGCCTGCTGCAACGGTCAGAAGGCTCCAATCTTCACTATCGATTGAACGCAAGTAGTTGGTCATCATTTGATGGTCACTGCTGGAGTACTTATGGTCAATGCTCTTCTGCAATAAATGTTTGTGCAACCTCGGCTAGTAATGGGAAGTATTCGTGGAAATCCATACAAAAGTGTTCAAGTTTCGTATCGAGAATTTCATGAAGCTGTTCGTTGAAACGGTCGTAGCGGAGACGTTTGAGGATATAGAACATGGCCCGTTCGATGACCTCGCGTTGGGAGTATCTCGCCAGAAGATCTGTTTCCTTCATGCGGTCGTAAAATAGACTCGCATCGTGCGACAGCGGGTAGGTGCCGATTGCCTGATAACAGGTCGTAGTAAAATCAGTGAGTTCGCCGATGCCGTAGCGTTGCCATTGGAGGGCTAAGACGTGATCGGCGATCAGGTCTAGCAAAACGGGTGCCGGACGTCGTAGATCAGGGCCGAAGTGGGCATAACTTTTACGCATTTCGGGCATTCGGTTACTGCTACTGTCGAGATGCCGGTGAAGCCGGACGCCTCGAGCGAGTTCGGTCGGCAATGAACTGGGGACTGGACCCTTAACAAAATCGCCTATAAATCCGCCAGCGATCAACGCGGTCTCTGGATAACCAAGTAAGCAGTGGGCTAGAAAGTTCAATCGAGGTCGAGCCTCAAATAGTTTTCGAGGAATTCTTCGAATGTTTGTGTGTCGGCTGCTTCTTGCGCCAATTGATCGCGTAATGAATTTTCAGCGAGCGACGCGAAGCGTTTTAGCAACTCGGGACTCGTTGGCTCGTCGCTAAAGACTTGGCGGTGAGTTTCGGAAAGGCTCATCGTCAAGTGGAAGAAGGAGACTTGCTGGTCACTCATTGCCTGCAATACTTGTGCGGAAGGGGTCAGGGTTACATCTGTGACTTTATGTCGTTGCGACTCGACCGTCCCTCGGTGCAGAGCAGTACCCGACACCGCGTCGATTGTAGAAGCTACTCGCTCGGCCATGTCTAGGAGTTCGGTTGCCCATTGCCGAAAATTCCTAGCTTTTCCGCTTGAAGCTAAGGCAACGTTTGGGTCTCGGCCTTCACGTACCGTGCTAAGTTGATTGCGCAGAATTTCGTTCGACTCGTCCGCAGTGTCCTCGGGACTCGGCAGCAGCAGACAAACCAACAAGAAAACGTCAAGAAATCTCAACGTGTCCGCGTCGATGCCTATTTCCAGGAAGGGATTGAGGTCAAGACATCGAACTTCAACATATTCAACGCCTCTTGTACGCAGCGCATTAATAGGCCGTTCTCCGGGCTGAATCCGGCGTTTGGGCCGAATTGATCCGTAGAATTCGTTCTCGATCTGCAGTAGCGAAGTGTTGAGCTGGCGGTAGTGCCCATCTACTTCCACACCGATAGCCTCGTATGCCGGAAAAGGACGGATTAGCGCTTTGATCATTGTTTGTGCGTAACGTTCAAGGCTGTTGTAGGAGACATGCAAGTCAGACTGCGCGCCACTCTGGTAGCCGAGAGGCCCCATGCGCAAAGATGTTGCTTCGGGTAGATACAGTGACTGTTCGTCGAAGGCTTTAAGGCTGTGTTCTCGATTACGGATGAAGGATGTGCACACGGCGGGAGACGCACCGAATAAATAAATCAATAGCCACGAATAACGGCGAAAGTTTCGTATTAGGTGGAAGTAACATTGATCCTGAAAAGCTTGGTCGAGATGTTGTCTTTTCGCATCTGCAATGGCTGGCCAGAGCGTTTTGGGTAATGAGAAGTTGTAATGGATTCCTGAAATGGTCTGCATCAGCCTACCGTATCGGTGTCCTAGACCGTTCCGATACACGGTTTTAACGCGGCCAATATTGGACGATCCGTATTGGCCTATCGGAATATCGGTGTCGTTATCGAGTATGCAAGGCATGCTCGCGACCCATAGAAGCTCGTCTCCGATTTCTTCGTAGATAACGCGATGTATGTCGGTCAACTCGTCTATGCAATCGTCAGCGGACTGGGATACGCCGGTGATGAGCTCCATCTGCGCTTCGGAAAAGTCGGTGGTGATGAAGGGATGCCGCAGCGCCGATCCAAGTGTGGCCGGATGGGGCGAAGGGGATAACGTCCCGGTCGACGAGATACGTAGACTTTCTTTCTCGATGCCTCTGCGAAGAAGTTTTAGCCCCGGATTCCCCGTGATCGCGGATATGCCGTCGTCGAATTCGCTCAGACTTGTTGTACTCGTGTTACTCAGAGTCAAAACCCGTTTGCAAAGAGCTTGTTGCCCCCGTGTTTTGTGTTCCTGTCCTCGCGACTATTAGAAAGCGCGAGTTGGACCTATCTCGGGCCAGCGGCCGAGATCTTCGCATCAACTCGGAACTTCGAAAAGTTCTCGCGAAATTTGGCGATTAGGCCTGCCGCAGCATCATCGTAAGCTTTCGCGTCAGACCAAGCCCGTCTAGGGTCCAGTATATTTGAATCAACACCGTCGACTCTTGTAGGGATCGTTAAATTGAGACCCGCTAGTTCCCTCGTTGTCGTTTCGTCAACGGAACCTGATTGGATGGCGTGGATGATGGCTCTTGTGACGGGAATACTAAAACGTTCCCCGACGCCGTAACCACCGCCACACCAGCCCGTGTTGACTAGATACACTTTGGAGTCATATTCCTCGATCCGTTTCATCAGAAGCTCAGCGTAGATATTGGCTGGACGTGGGAAAAAAGGTGCGCCGAAACACGTCGAAAATGTCGCCGAATACGCCTCGGTTGAGCCCACGACCGTCGAACCCACCTGCGCTGTATACCCAGACAAAAAATGATAGGCCGCGGCTTCTTTGCTCAGAATAGAGATTGGTGGCAAAACTCCACTGACGTCACAAGTAAGAAAGATGATCGAGGTTGGTTCGCCGGCACGGTTTTCGGGGACCCTCGCTTCAATGTTTGTGCGGGGATAACAAGCACGCGTATTTTCGGTAATCGAATCATCGGTATAGTCTGGTTCACGTGTTTCCGGATCAATCACCACATTTTCTACAATGGCACCAAAGCGGATTGCGTCGAAAATAACCGGTTCGTTCGTTCGCGTTAGATCGATGCACTTTGCGTAGCAACCACCTTCGAGGTTGAAAACAGCTCCTTTGCTCCACCCGTGTTCGTCGTCCCCAATCAACAGACACTCTGGATCTGCCGACAGCGTCGTTTTGCCCGTGCCTGAAAGTCCGAAAAAGAGTGTCACGCGATCCGATGGGTCGATATTTGCAGAACAGTGCATCGGGAGGACATCAACATCGGGTAACAAGAAGTTTTGTACCCCAAACATCGATTTTTTCATTTCACCGGCATAACGCATTCCGGCCAACAAAACTCGACGTTGAGCAAAATTAATCATTACGGCCCCATCGCTCTCAGTGCCGTCACGAGTGGGCTCGCAGATGAATTCGGGCGCGTTGACGATTTCCCATACGCCCTTTCGTTGCGGATTAAAGACATCGGGCGTGATAAATAAAGCTCGACCAAACAGGGCATGCCACGCGTACTCGGTTGTTACCTGTATAGGTAAATAGTGGTCTGGATCCTCGCCAACGTGGAGATTGTTGATGAAAGTGTCGCGGTCAGCGAGGTGTGTCTGAACTCGTTCCCAAAGCGCGTCGAACGTGCTTTCGTCTACCGCAAGATTGATAGGGCCCCAATCGATCAATTCTTCGGTAATGGATTCCCGAACGATGAATCGGTCCGTTTGTGATCGTCCGGTACGTTTTCCCGTCGTTACGACAATGGCTCCGTTAGACGCGAATTCTCCCTCGCCACGGGATACGGCGAGCTCGGCAAGAACGGCTGAACTTAAATCGACATAAGTCGACATTTCCGGCGAGTTGTCAAAGTTCAGCGCCATTACGAAGCCAAAGCGTATAAGGCGTGGACTATACACGAGCCCGTGGATCGATTTCATGATCGAGCTCTCGGTTTGTGGCGAACATAAATGGCCTACTAACACGACCCGACGAGGCGCCAAGACTGGGAACAGGTCAACCGTAACGAACGGGTACTTGGGGAGAAACTAAAGGGGGATCAACAATCAGTCAGGCTCAGTCTCGGTTTTCATGCGCATCAAATGGCGCCGGTCCCGTTTGCTCGGTTTGGTCTTTGGCATTCGCAATCCGGCACGCTCCATCCGACGCTGAGCCTTGTGTGCGGCTCGACGTTCAACGGACTCGGGTGTCTCTGAGTAGAGCGCTTGGGCAACAGGTGCGGGACCTCTTTGATTCGCCAGTGCGACGACGACAATATCAATCTGGTCGTTTCCTCGCGTAATGCTGAGGCTGTCGCAGATCCTCACTTCTCTGGACGGTTTGGCCTTGGCACCATTCACGTGCACTTTGCCACCAGCAACGGCAATTTTTGCTTGGCTGCGGGTTTTATAAAAACGGGCAGCCCAAAGCCAACGATCAATACGCATTTGATCAAGTGGTCGAGATCGGTCTGAAATGGCGCCGGTCATTTAGGTCATAAGGTCGGCAAAATCGGAGATGACGGGATAACGTGTGTTTGCGCGCGGCGGCTTTTGTAGATCGGGTTGCGCGATGGTCAATACATGACCGACCCCGAACTCAATCGCCGTGTCGAGCACATCTTCGTTGTCGTCGATGAGCAGCGTCCTTTCTCGGTCCAAGAATTCCAAAGAAAATAGTTTTTCCCAAAAGCCTAGCTCTTCCTTAGCCCACCCGAATTCGTGAGCCGAATAGCATGCATCGACCTGCCGTACCAGACCGATCGCTGCATCCTTGACGGCTAAACTATTCGGGTGTGCGTTGGTGGCGATGACAGCCCTTTGTCCGGTCTTACGCAAATATTTTATGAAGACGTCTGCGTTGGGTCGATAACGAATCAAATGTGAAAGATCGCTATGCAACCGATCGATATCGAGTTGGGTCCGCTGTTTCCAATAGTCGACCGAGTAGTAGTGGAGTTTCGGTAGATTTTCCATGGTTGTCCCGTACAACAGAGCGCTGGCTTCATTGGGTTCAAGGCCGTGCGCAGCCGCATAGCGACGCGGGAGGTGTTCGTTCCACAGGGTATTGTCGTAATTTAGATCGATCAGCGTGCCATCCATATCCAGCAACACGGTATCAATCTCATCCCAGCTGATCATGCCGATATACTAATGAAAACGTGGAGTTGTTGGTGTGGGAATTACACGTGCCGTTGCCTGAAATTCTGGAAACCAAAACGGTGGCTCGGAGCCGACTGTTTAGCATTGAAACGCTTAAGCTTCGCTTTTCGAATGGTGTTGAACGTCTATACGAGCGTTTGCCTGCGCGTGGACGACAGGCCGTGATTGTCGTTGCTATCAATACGGACGATGAAGTTATCCTGGTGCGGGAATATCTAGCAGGCTTGCATCGTTACGAGTTGAATCTACCAAAAGGAACAGTCGACCCTGGGGAGACATTTGAGGAGGCGGCAAATCGCGAGTTGAAGGAGGAGGCGGGTTTTGGCGCCCGACAACTCGATTACGTGCGACAAATTACGTTGGCGCCCGCCTACATGGGATTTTCGATTCACGTTATTTTGGCTCGGGATCTATATCCAGAGTCATTGCCTGGCGATGAGCCGGAGATCATGGAAGTCGAAAAATGGCGACTTGAAGAAGTGGATCAACTGGTGATGTCTGAGTCGCTTTCAGAGTCGCGATCCATTGCCGCATTGAAGCTCGCGCAAGTATTTATGGATCACGAAAATGCTTGAAGAACTCATCGACATCGTGGTTCGTGCAGGTTCGGAAATTTTGGATGTGTATGGGACTGCCTTTGATGTGGAAAGTAAATCAGACGATTCACCATTGACCGAAGCTGATTTGCGGGCGAACCGCGTGATCGTTGATGGGCTCAGTGCGATTGATCCCGCAATCCCCGTGATTTCCGAAGAGTCTGACGCACCCAGCTATAGCGTGCGCAGGACCTGGAGACGATATTGGCTGGTGGATCCTTTGGACGGGACGCGAGAGTTCGTCAATCGGAACGGCGAGTTCACCGTGAACATCGCGTTAATCGAGGACGGTGAACCGGTGCTGGGGATCGTGGGCGCTCCCGTGCAAGGCGACGTATACATCGGTGACGTCAACAAACAGGAGGCGTTCCGCATTGTGGGATCGTCTCGCCAATCAATCACAACGAGAGAGTTGGGTGATGACGGTATCACCGTCGTGACCAGCCGTTCCCATGGAAGTGAGCGCTTGGAGCGTTATCTTGAAAGTCTCATCCCGATATTTGGACGGGTAGATCGTATTGCGATGGGTAGTTCGTTAAAGCTCTGCTTGTTAGCCGAAGGGCGTGCCGACTTCTATCCACGGCTGGGACCAACGTCGGAATGGGATATTGGTGCTGCACAAGCAGTCCTCCGAGCGGCGGGAGGCTCGGTAACTCAAATGGATGGTTCCGTACTACGTTACAACACCAAAGCTTCGTTACTGAATCCAGAGTTTTTTGCTGTGGGTGATGCTTCATTGAACTGGAATGAGCGTCTGCCGCCTATGACCGATAACTAGGCTCTGTATAATCTCGCTTCTGCTAGGGGGTAGCGAAATGACAGTAGCAATTGTGGGCGCTTCCGAGACGACGGAACTCGGACGGATACCTGACTTGAGTCAGCTACAACTGCATGCAGATGCAGCGTTAAATGCTATGGCTGACGCAAGCATCAAGCCGAGTGATATTGACGGCGTGGCCACGGCAGGAGCTTCTCCTACCGAGATCGCACATTATCTTGGGATCGAGCCACGTTGGGCTGACGGCACCTCGGTTGGTGGTTGCTCGTTCATGCTACATGTTCGACACGCAGTTGCTGCCATCGAGGCAGGTCACTGCACCACGGTGTTAATCACTCACGGCGAAAGTGGACGTTCTGGCGTTGGGCGTGGGGGTTTTTTTGGCGGCGGTGGTGGTGCGAGTCTCGCCGGACAATTTGAAATGCCCTACGGACCTAATGGCCCGACGACGATGTTTACCATCGGGGTTCTCAGGTACATGAAAGAATACGGTCTTACGCACGAGCAACTAGCTTCGGTCGCTGTAGTTCAAAGGGAATGGGCGGGGCTGAACCCGCGGGCATCCTATCGTGAGCCGATTACGGTGGCGGATGTATTGGAATCAAGAATGATTGCTTACCCGTTTCACAAGCTAGAGTGTTGCTTGGTGACTGATGGTGGTGGTGCGTTGATACTGACCGCAGCAGAACGTGCGTCGGATTTTCCTACGAGGCCTGTCTATATTTTAGGCACGGGCGAAAGTGTGGAAACGCCCATGATTAGCCAAATGCAGGACCTAACGACGTCGCGCTCGTTCAGGATTGCAGGTCATGATGCGATGCGGTCGGCGGGCATCAGTCATGATGAGGTCGACCATTTGATGGTTTACGATGCGTTTGCTCATCTACCGATCTATGGATTGGAAGACCTCGGCTTTGTCGAACGCGGCGAGGCTGGGGCATTCATCGAGGAAGGCCACACCCGCCCGGGTGGAAAACTTCCTTTGAATACCAACGGTGGCGGACTCTCATATATGCACTCGGGAATGTACGGAATGTATGCGTTGCAAGAGAGTGTTCGGCAGGTTCGGGGTACGGCTGCCGCTCAGGTTGCTGGAGCCCAAGTTTCGGTTTGTCTGGGTGTTGGGGGAATGTTTGCTGCCAGCGGTTGCATCGTCATGGGTAGCCAATTGCGCTGACCAACATCGGTTCATATGGAAAGAGAATGGGGTGGTCTCACTAACCGGGCCTGCGAGTGTGTTCGCCCTGCCGAGGAGAATTACACTGTATATATATACAGACCGGCTAGTGAGGTCTGTCAATATACACACAACAAAATTCGAAAAAAAGATGGTTTCGTCGTGTTTTGAGAACCGAAAATAAATTATCGAGTGACATCAATCGCTTACGGAATTCGATTCCATATTTCTTTCATTTTCTTACGTTAAAACGGGCATATTTTGTGTTTCATTTGTGTTTCTAATCTTGTTTTTCTTGACACAATTTCCTTCGATTCACGATCCGTGAGTGCCCTGTCGTAAGTGCCGATCAGGACGATGCTTCGCAGGAGTTTCGGGGATCACCAGGCGTCGATAATGGGTACACGTAATTGTGGCTCATGAACTAAAGGGGCGCCTGCTTTCATTCCGGCGATTAACCACATGCGCGTGTCAGCCGGATCGATAACTTCGTCTACCTCGAATACATGGCCCGCATTCAACCCTTTGCCACGGTTGTATGCGGCCTCGACCATCCGCTCATAGGCAGCTTGTCGTTCACCAAGGTCGCTGATGGCTTCTAAGCGCGCGCGTTGACCGAGCTTCACCTGACCTTCAAGACCCATGCCGCCAAATTCGCTGGTCGGCCACGCGACAACAAACGCTGGCAGTCGATGATTCCCTCCGCCCATAGCTTGGGCTCCTAAACCGTAGGCCTTTCTTAGGATCACCATGTAGGAAGGCACCTTAATATTCGCACCGATAACGAACATACGAGCCGCGTGGCGTACAAGCCCGGTTTTCTCGACCTCAGGGCCAACCATGATTCCGGGGCAGTCACAAAGCAGGAGTAGCGGTATTTGGAACGCGTCGCACATCTTCATAAAACGAGCTGCTTTATCCGCGGCGTCGCTATCGATTGCCCCAGAGATCACGGCAGGATTGTTGGCGATCACACCGATTGGTCGACCTTCGATGCGAATAAACGAAGTAACCATCGCGGTTCCAAAATTCGGGCGTAATTCGAGCACGGAATCCCTATCAGCTAATGTGTCGATTAGTTGGCGAATGTCGTAGACGCGCAGACGATTTTCAGGGATCGCATGGCGGAGGAGTCTCTGGTCGTTCGCCTCCCAGACATCGATCGGCCCCTGAAAGTACGATAGATATTTCTTAGTTGCTTCGACCGCTTCTGCCTCGTCCTTGACAGCGATATCGACGACGCCACTGGGGACCTGTACCGACATTGGGCCAACTTCCTCGGGGCTGTATACGCCTAAGCCCCCGCCTTCAATCATGGCAGGTCCTCCAATACCAATACTTGAGTTTTCGGTAGCGATGATGACGTCGCAACAGCCAAGCAAAACTGCGTTGCCGGCAAAACAAAAGCCGGCGTTCACACCAACGACGGGTACCCGTCCACTGAGCTTGCTCAGCAGGTTCCAAGACGGCGTATTTAATCCACCACCGCCTGAAATCTGTGGTGATCCTCCCTTGCCTGGTACCGCATTACGACTTCCGCCCCCGGCGCGACCGCCACCACCCTCGGTGAAAAGGACAAGAGGCGACTGGAGTTTTTCGGCGGTCTGGAACATCCGGTCCATCATCTTGTGGTTCATACCGCCCTGGGAGCCTGCAAGTACCGAGTAGTCGTAGGACATCAATACGCAACGCGACTTGGACTCCTCAAATAAGTTGCCATTTACGTGGCCCAATCCCATAACGAGTCCATCAGAGGGGGCGTAGTCGAGCAGTTCGTCGACGGTTCCATGGAGGGCCATTCCCACAGCCAGCGAGCCGTATTGGACGAAGGAACCTTCGTCGGCCAAATCGTAGATATTCTCTCTTGCCGTTCGGCCCCCCTGAGCGTGGCGTTTATCGACCTGTTTTTCACGCGACTCATCGGTGGTCAAAGCCCTTCGACGGATAACCTCAGCGAGGTCCGGTCTAGGGTTATCAAGGTCTAACTCAACGTCGTCGTGGACCGCCTCGCCCTTGACCGTTCCTTCTTCGATGGTCAGGAACACCGATTCTTCCGGGACGGTGTCACCTTCTGAGACCAGCACCTCGCGAACGGTTCCACTGACAGGGGCTTTAAACACATGCTCCATTTTCATGGCGTTAACTATGACAATCTCTTGACCAACCAAAACGTCATCGCCGGGAGCTACCATCAACGAGAGGATCGTAGACTGCATTGCCGCGCGAACGGGAGCGATCCCTTCAGCGTATTCCACCCGCTCAGTAGCTTGAGCGCGTTCTTGTTCCCTTTGTTCGCGACCCTGACTCAATACGGCTAGAGGGTCGTTGGCATCGACCTGAGCGCCAGCTAAGGAGATCTTTGGCCCCAACTCAGCCGCATTGGGGTTGCCAGCGAGTTCACGATTCGCGAGCAGTGGTTCGAGGTTGTCCTCGATATAACGCGTATACATCACTCCGCGTTGGACGTCTGGATCGTCGACAATGTTCATCAACACCCCGAGATTGGTATCGACACCCTCGATAACGAACTCGTGCAGGGATCGGCGCGCGCGGGCAACAACATCAGTGAAGTTACCCTGACCACTGTGTACCACCAACTTTGCCAACAAAGAATCGTAGAGGCCGCTGGTTTTGTAACCTTCGTAGCCAAAAGTGTCGACCCGAACGCCAGGTCCTTGAGGAGGACGAAACGATGAGAGCGACCCGGTCCGAGGTAACGCAATGCCATCGTTTTTCAAGGTTTCCATGTTTACCCGGAGTTGAATAGCAAACCCTCTCGGAGTGGGGGTCGACTCCAGCCCCAATGACTCTAGGGTCTGTCCAGAGGCTAATCCGAGCTGAATACGGACGAGATCAATCCCAGTGACCTCCTCCGTGACGGTGTGTTCGACCTGTAACCTCGGGTTCGCTTCGATAAAGTAAAAGGCAGCATCGTCATTAAGGTCCGATCCATCGACCAAAAACTCGAAGGTGCCGACGTTGTCGTACTCTGCCGATAAGGCGAGTCGGACGGCGGCCTCGTGAATCCGTTCTCTTAACGCTTGTGGAAGTTGAGGTGATGGCGCTACCTCGACGACCTTTTGATGTAGGCGTTGAATACTGCAATCGCGCTCGCCCAGGTGAAGAATGTTCCCCGCCTGATCGCCGACGATCTGGACCTCGATATGTAATGCTCGGTCGAGCATGAGTTCGGCGTACATGTCGCCGGATCCGAAGGCTGCTTTTGCCTCCAGCGATCCACGGTTCAATGCATCTTCGATTTCCGATTCATTTCTGATGACCCGCATGCCGCGGCCGCCACCACCCGCCACGGCTTTGAGAATCATGTTTTGGTCCGGCTGGATTGAGGCGAAGAATTCGGTAGCGGTTGTAAGTTCATCGATCATGGCCGAGGCAGGTAACACAGGAACGTCATTTGTTAGTGCCAAGTTCCTTGACCGTAATTTGTCTCCAAAAAGCTCCAGTGCGTTGGGATTGGGACCCACAAAAACGATGTTTGCGTCGCGGCAAGCGCGTGCAAATTGATGGTTTTCGGCAAGAAAACCGTATCCTGGATGGAGGGCGTCGCAGTCGTTTTGTTCGGCGACGTCAATGATCTGTTTAATGTCGAGGTAGGCTGCTGCACCCGTGCCCTCGAGCTGCACAGGTGATTTAGACGTCAATGCGTGCAAGGCATTTTTGTCGTCGTCTGGAAACACGCTGACGGTGGCAATCCCCATTTCGTGCGCTGTTCGTTGAATGCGAACAGCGATTTCGCCACGGTTCGCGATAAGTAATTTACCGATCGTCACTTGGAACCTCCCCCGGGTTCTAGATCGTAAGACCAGCGCAGCAAGATACACGCTTGGGAGATGAGACTGAAGATCGGAGGGGGCGTAAGCCGTCCCGATATGGATGCCCAAAACTATGGTGATCAGACGATCTGATAGAGGTGGTTTGTCGAGCTTTGCCTACCGGCGAGAGCGCTCGTAAGATGGCCTATTCCTGACGAGTTAGTGGGCATATGGGGACGCCGACCAAGGACGCGGACGCGAATAGCGGGTTCAGCAAAGTGACTGTGACCAAAGCTATGCGAGAAGCATTTCAGCGCGATGGTTTCCTTGTCATGCCGTCGGTTTTTGATTCGAATGAAGTAAAGCGCATGGGCGAAGAAGCAGACTTTATATTGGAACTCGTGATCAATTCCTCGCTATGTAATGACCGTCAGAGCGGCCGGCTTGATATCCGTCAGACCGCCTCGAGAAAAATGATTGTGAGAAAGATTCAGCCGATTATCGATCTTTCGTTGGTACTAGCTAAATTTTCGAACGACGTTCGCCTGCTCGGTCCCATGGAACAATTTATGGGGGATGAGCCCGTCCTGATGGAAGAGAAACTTAACTACAAACAGCCAGTTTCCGTTGAATATGACTTTCGTGTTCCGCCAGACGACGATCGTTTTCCAATCCACAACGATTGGGCGTACTACAAAATGAACGGATACCCGTCGACCGTTATTTCGTCCGCTTTGACGATTGACGAGTCTCATCGTGACAATGGACCCATTCAGGTGTACCCGGGCTCGCATCGTAAACATGTTGAACATGACCGGGTTCGTAATGGTTTGGAGGTCCCTGAAGGTACGGTTCACTCGGACGAGGCTCTGTCTATCCTGGCTCCGGCCGGTTCGGTGATGTTTTTCCATAGTCAGTTGATCCACACCTCTCGGCCTAACACCACAAATGGATCGCGGCGCATGATGATTTACAGTCACTACCCAGCCTCGGCCGACATGGGCATCGACGTTCGCAATGGTCCAAATCGCTTGCGTGAATCCCCGTGGGAGTGGGAATACCGGCGCCAACGTGATGCGGGTCGCTACGTTGACACGTTTCGAGTGGAAGCAGCGGGATGAGCGCGCAAAGGGCCGCCGTGCAGGATGGAATGATGGTGTGAGCGGTCGATTGGCTGCTAATGTGGTTTTTCCGGATCCATGGCCAGCTGAGGTTGTTTCCTGGATCAAGAAGACTCCGCGCGGAGAAGAAATTGGATTATTGGAGGCGTAAAGGAATCGAATGCGTTTCGTGATTTATGGGGCCGGCGGTATAGGCGGAACCATTGGCGCCCGACTCTTTCAGCATGGTCACGATGTCCTATTGATCGCCCGTGGAGCGCATCTGGCGGCCATTAAGGAACGTGGGTTGCGGTTTGTATCTGCAACTATTGATGAACGCTTGCCGATACCGGCCGTTGCACATCCAAGGGAAGCTAATCTGGATGAATACGATGTCGTGATTCTTTGTATGAAGAGTCAGCACACTGAATCAGCCCTGAGGGATCTGATCCAATCCAGCCCGTCGAATACGCCGGTCGTTTGCTGCCAGAATGGTGTTGCCAACGAGCGCATGGCTTTGCGTCGGTTCGCAAACGTTTACGGGATGGTAGTGCTCTTACCGGCAGAACACTTGGAGCCTGGGGAAGTTGTTAATTTTGCCGAAGATAGTGCCGGCGTATTGGATGCGGGTCGATACCCGAACTCGGTCGATGTGATGATTGGCGAAGTCACGGCCGCTCTGAATAACTCGGGGTTCAGTGCGATAGCGGATCCCAACATCATGCGTCAGAAATACGCGAAGCTCCTAAACAATCTCAATAACGCTGTTCAAGCTGCGTGTGGCGAGGGATCAGCCGATATCGCGAAACAGTTGCGTGACGAGGCTTTGGCTTGTTATGCGGCCGCGGGGATCGACTGTGCTTCGTCGGAAGAAACACGAGGTCGGCGGCGCGGAATTCGTGGCACCTCGGTCCCCGGATTCACGCGAAATGGGGGTTCTTCGATGCAGAGTGTCATGCGTGGTACTGGAGACATTGAAGCTGACTACCTAAACGGCGAAATCGTCCAACTGGGACGTCTACATGGGATCCAAACGCCCGCGAATGGTGTCGTCCAGCAAGTGGGCAATCGCATGGCACGCGATAGACTCGACGTTGGTGCATACACGCTCGATGATCTAGAAAGCCTGATTCAGAGCGAAACGCACTAAGGCGTTTGACATTATCAGGTGGAACTAGCCTGTATGCCCCCAGCTCGAATTGATGAAGGGAATTAGCCATAGAAAGCCCCTAGGGGTCACGCTGCATCGATCGGAAGGGCGGTGAACGCCGACGAGTAACGATTAGGGGAGAGGGGGAGGTCGTTATCT
>UINC01001376.1_pt1 | contig 22633 bp, 18 predicted proteins | sample 5385821 | NCBI WGS metagenome assembly UINC01 (sample SAMEA4666929, study PRJEB26691) | marine metagenome | isolation source: Pacific Ocean | place: Pacific Ocean | collected 2011-10-13 | reverse complement strand
TTGAAAAATCTTATCTATCCCCCATTTAGATATTAAATAAATAATTCGGAGACGAGAAAATGGCAAAAGTAATAGGCATAGATTTAGGAACAACTAACTCTTGTGTTGCTGTAATGGAAGGTGACCAGGCCAAAGTTATTGAAAATTCCGAAGGAGCCAGAACGACTCCTTCAGTAGTAGCTTATGGTGAAGAACTTACTGTTGGTGCTCCCGCAAAAAGACAAGCGGTTACAAATCCTGATAATACTCTCTATGCAATTAAGAGACTTATAGGAAGAAAACATGATGACGATGTAGTTAAGAAAGACCAAAGCATGGTTCCCTATAAGATTGTTCCTGCTGAAAACGGCGATGCTTGGGTAGAAGCAGAAGGAAAAAGTTTAGCCCCTCAACAAGTGTCAGCTGAAATTCTTAAAAAGATGAAAAAGACGGCTGAAGACTATCTTGGGCATGAAGTTAAGGAAGCTGTGATTACAGTTCCAGCTTACTTCAATGATTCCCAAAGACAGGCTACAAAAGATGCAGGGAAAATTGCTGGTCTAGAAGTAAAAAGAATAATTAATGAGCCTACGGCAGCTGCTTTGGCTTACGGATTAGACAAAGGCAAAGGTGACCAAAAGATAGCCGTTTACGATTTAGGAGGAGGAACGTTTGACATTTCAATCATTGAAATAGCTGAGGTTGATGGAGAGCATCAATTTGAAGTTTTATCAACTAATGGAGATACCTTCTTAGGTGGAGAAGACTTTGATCTTGCGCTCATAGAATACCTTGCTGAAGAATTCAAAAAGGAATCTGGTGTGGATCTTCATAACGATCCATTAGCCCTACAAAGACTAAAAGAAGGAGCAGAGAAAGCCAAGATAGAGTTATCTAGCAATCAACAAACGGAAGTTAATCTGCCTTATATAACTGCAGACTCTTCTGGACCAAAACACTTTGTGCATAAATTAACGAGAGCTAAATTAGAAGCTTTGGTTGAGGGTTTAGTTGAAAGGACTATAGCTCCTGTAAAAACCGCATTAAATGATGCCAAACTTAAAGCATCTGATGTGGATGAAGTAATTTTAGTTGGCGGTCAGACAAGAATGCCCCTGGTACAAGAGAAAGTGAAGGCATTTTTTGGTAAGGAATCGAGAAAGGACGTAAACCCTGATGAAGCTGTGGCGGTTGGGGCTGCAATACAGGGTGCCGTATTAGCAGGTGATGTGACTGATGTCCTTTTGTTGGATGTTACTCCATTAACCCTAGGTATAGAAACCATGGGAGGAGTAATGACACCTCTTATTGATAAGAACACGACTATTCCAACTAATAAATCTCAAATATTTTCAACTGCTGAAGATAACCAAACTGCCGTAACAGTTCATGTTCTGCAGGGTGAAAGAAAGCAAGCAGCTGAAAATAAAACATTAGGACAATTTAACTTAACTGATATACCTGCAGCACCAAGAGGAATGCCTCAGATAGAAGTTACTTTTGATACTGATGCAAATGGAATACTTAATGTTTCAGCAAAAGATAAGGCAACTGGGAAAGAACAATCTATAGAAATTAAAGCCTCAAGTGGCCTATCTGATGAAGAGATAGAGCAAATGGTTAAGGATGCTGAAGTCCATGCTGAGGAAGATAAAAAGTTTGAAGCTTTAGTTCAAACCAGAAATATGGGAGAAAACTTAGTTCATAGTTGCAAGAAGACTTTGGAAGAAGCTGGTGACAAGGCAGAAGCTGAAGAAAAAGAAGCGATAGAAAAAGGAATAAGCGAGTTGGAAGAAGCACTTAAAACTGATGATAAAGATCAGATAGATGAAAAAATAAAAGCTTTAAGTGAAGCTTCTGCTTCTCTAGCTCAAAAACTATACGAAGAACAACAAGCTAAAGACACAGCCCAAGAGGGTGAAACCCCAGAGGAAGGAGCTGCTGATTCGGATGCTGTTGATGCTGACTTTGAGGAAGTTAAAGAAGAAGAGAAGTCATAATATTTCTCCTTCTTCTTTAAAACTAAAGGCCCATAAATGTCTAAAAGGGACTATTACGACATTTTAGGGGTCGATCGAAGTGCCCAGGGCGATGAATTAAAGAAAGCCTATAGGAAATTAGCGATGAAGTATCATCCGGACAGAAATCCAGATGACGCTTCTGCTTCAGAAAAATTCAAAGAAGCTACCGAGGCATACGAGGTCCTGTCAGATTCTTCAAAAAGATCCGCTTACGATCAGTTTGGGCATCAAGGTGTAGATGCTTCAGGGTTTAGTAGTGGGGGAAGGTCTCCTACAGATGCATTTAATGATATTTTTGGAGATATATTCGGAGATATTTTTGGAGGCGGAGATCCATTTTCTAGATCTAGACGTTCTAATAGAGGCTCGGATCTCGAGTTCTCTTTAACAATCGATTTAGAGAAAGCCGTAAAAGGCACCACAGAAAAGATAAGAATCCCCACTTTACAAAGTTGCGAAAGTTGTAGCGGTTCAGGGGCTGAACCCGGAACACAACCATCTTCATGTCCCTCTTGCCAAGGCGCTGGACAAGTTAGGATGCAGCAAGGCTTCTTTTCCATTTCACAAACCTGCAGACAGTGTGGCGGGTCTGGTCGAGTTATAACCAATCCCTGCAAAAAATGTAGAGGTCAAGGAAGGGTAGAAAAAACTAAGACTTTATCAGTCAAAATACCTGCAGGAGTAGATTCTGGGGATAGAATTAGATTATCTGGTGAAGGAGAGGCTGGACCGAGTGGAGGTCCTAGTGGAGACTTGTATGTGCAAATTAAGGTTCTGTCTCATGAGGTTTTTGAAAGGGATGGACAACACCTGTATTGTGAAGCACCAATAACTTTTGTTGATGCTGCCTTAGGCTCTGAAATAGAGATTCCTACTTTAGATGGCAAAGTTAAAATTAAGATTCCGGAAGGAACTCAGACTGGGAAGTTATTTAGATTAAAAGGTAAGGGAGTGAAGAAGATAAGAAGTTCAGCTGTTGGAGACCTCTTGTGCAGAGTGATAGTTGAAACACCTCAGAAACTAGACTCTAAACAAAAGGCTTTATTAAAGGAATTAGGTACTTCTCTAAAAGAAAAGAAGAATTCTCCAATTAGCTCTGAGTGGTTCAATAAAGTTAAGTCATTTTTTGATAGCAAGTAAAGAAGTATGTTAAAGATTGCTATATCAGGTTCAACAGGAAGAATGGGACTTGCTCTTATTAATGCTATCTCTAAAGATAAGGATTTTAAGCTTATTGGCGGAGTTGCTAGTGAATCAAATTCAAATATTGGAAAAGATTTAGGAGAAATGGCTGGAGAAAAGAGGATAGGAGTTGTGCTATCTTCTAAATTGAGCGATCTTCCTAAAGTAGATGTATTGGTAGATTTCTCTGAAGCAAAATTTAGTCTGCAATCGGTTGAATATGCAAAAAATCACAATACGGCTCTTCTTTTAGGGACCACAGGTTATCAAGAGTCAGATTTAAGCAATATTGAAGAAGCTTCTGAGTTTATACCTTTATTAAAAGCACCTAATACAAGTATGGGCATAGCTTATCTAAAGAAAGTAATTGATCTAACTTCAGATTCACTTTCTTACTTTGATAATTTACAAATTTCAGAAAAACACCATAAAGATAAAAAGGATTTACCTTCAGGAACCTCGTTAGATTTAGCAAATTTTTTATCAGAAAGAATAGTAAGAGAAAGCCCTATAAACATAGAAAGTGAAAGGACTGGGGATTTAGCTGGGGAACACAAAATAATTCTTTCAAATGATCTCGAAAGAATTGAGCTAAGTCACAAAGCCTTGGATCGCTCTATTTATGCGAAAGGGGCACTGATAGGAGCAAAATGGCTGAAATCTAAGCCAAATGGGCTCTATTCCATGTCAGATATATATTCTTGAATTACTAGAAATATGGTATAAACGCACCCCTTTTTAGGATAAATTCATTTATTTTAAAAATAATGTAGCACGTGTTTGTTTCTATCTCTTGGGTGCTAAAGGATTGCTCATCTTTAGTTAAGAGTAGTAAAACACGGAAGAATAACCCGAACGATCAAAATCGTTCATAGATTAGGAGAGCAAATGGCCGATATATCAATAGAAGATATGCTCCAAGCAGGTGTCCACTTCGGACACCAAACTAAATACTGGAATCCCAAAATGGAACCGTACATTTTTGGAATTCGTAATAAAATTCACATGATTGATCTACAACACACAGTAGAGCTTTTGAAGCCTGCCTTGGCTTTTATTAAATCAGTTGCACAGAAGAACAATAAGATTCTTTTTGTTGCAACTAAAAGATCAGCTACGAATATTCTTAAGGAAGAGGCAGAGCGATGCGGTATGCCCTACGTGAACGAAAGGTGGTTAGGAGGGATGCTAACAAACTATAAAACCATCAGATCTTCAATTAATAGGCTTGAAAACCTTCTAAGACAAAAAGAAGATGGAACTTTTGACAAACTTACTAAAAAAGAAGGCCTAAAACTACAAAGAGAAATAGATAGGCTTGAGAAAGCCATAGGCGGAGTAAGAGACATGGGTGGGTTACCTGATGCTTTGTTTGTGATTGATGTTAAGAGAGAAGCTATTGCTATATCTGAAGCAAGCAAAATGGGTATACCTATTGTTGGAATAGTAGATAGCAACAGTAGTCCCGAGGGCATTGATTATTTAGTGCCGGGAAATGATGACGCCATAAGGTCTATTTCTTTATTTACTAGAGCAGTTTCTGATGCTTGCTTAGAAGGGTCTAAGCTTGCCACTGGCTTGAAGCCTTCTCCAGATTCAACTGGACCAAAAATAATTAAAAAAGAAGAGAAACAAGAATCTTCTAATAAAAAGGATCTTGAAGAGGATAAGGTGAAAGAACCTAAAGAACCTCAAGAAGATGAAAAGATAAAAGAAGCCAAAGATGCTGAAGAAATAAAAGAAATTGTGGAGCCTGTAGAAACTGAAGAACAGAAAGAAGATGAGAAGGGAAAAGAAGCTAAATTAGCTGAAGAATCAAAAGAAAAAGAGGAGTCTGTAGAAACAGAAGAGCAGAAAGAAGATCCCAAAGTCGATTCTAAATCTGAAGAAGTTGAGGAAGGAAAGGAAACTTAAATGACTGAAATATCAGCTTCTCTTGTAAAAGAGCTCAGAGAAAGAACCGGAATGGGAATGATGGATTGCAAACAGGCTTTGTTAGAAACTAATGGAGATATTACCCAAGCCATTGAAGAATTAAGAAAATCTAGCGGTATTAAAGCAAGCAAGAAAGCTGGAAGGTCTGCTGCCGACGGCATTTTACAGATCCAATTAGTTAACTCTATAGGTTTTATGGTTGAAATTAATTGTGAAACCGATTTTGTTGCTAAAGATGGTTCTTTTGTGGAGTTCTCTGAAGAAGTCATTAAGACTTTTTCCTCTGGTGAATATCTAGAATTAGATCAGTTAATGGAAGGAGATTTGAGCGATAAGAGAGAAAAGCTAGTACAAAAATTGGGAGAAAATATAGTAGTAAGAAGAGTATTTATTAGTGATGATTCGGCTGATCATACAGGCATATATCTGCACTCGAATAAGAAGATTGCCTGCATAGTGTGCTTAAAAGGAGGTAATGAAGAAGTAGCTAAGGACATAGCTATGCACATAGCAGCTACTGACCCTTTAGCCATTACTCCACAGGATATCCCCGAAGAGACTGTAAAAAAAGAAAAAGAAATCTTTGAAGCACAATCTGCAGACTCAGGTAAATCTGCAGAAATTATTGTTAAGATGGTTGAAGGAAAAGTGAAAAAATTTCTAAGTGAAGTAAGTCTTACAGAACAAGACTTTGTTAAAGATCCGGGACTAAAGATAAAATCCTTACTGGATAAAAATCAAGCTGAAGTTATCCAATTCAAAAGATTTGAAGTAGGAGAGGGAATTGAAATAGAAGAAACAGACTTTGCAGCTGAAGTTATGTCTCAAATAGAGAAAACTTAGAATAATGTATCAAGAGATTATAGAAGACACCAAAGTTGGAATGGAAAGAAGCCTACAGTCTTTGGAGGCTGCTTTTAACAGAATAAGAACAGGTAGGGCAAGCCCAGCTCTATTGGACGATATTAAAGTAGATTATTACGACACCCTGACCCCATTATCGCAATTGGCGAATATATCCGTTGAAGATGCTAAAACGATAGCAATTATTCCGTGGGAGAAAGCTGTTGTGCAAGATATTGAGAAAGCCATTATGGAGTCAGAGTTGGGGCTAAATCCTGCCACTTCGGGAGATACTATTAGGGTAATTCTTCCTGATTTAACTGAAGAGACTAGAAAGGAATTTATTAAGAAAGCAAGATCAGAAGCAGAAAATACAAAGATTTCTATAAGGAATGTTAGAAGGGAAGGAAATTCACAACTAAAAGAATTTTTAAAGGAAAAAGAAATTTCTCAAGATGAAGAGAGGCAAGGCGAAGAAGAGATTCAAAAGCTCACTGACTTGTTTGTAAACAAGGTAGATGAAGCGCTGTCAGTTAAAGAGAAGGATCTGCTCGATTTCTAGTTCCTATCCAGAATCCATATGAATGCCACAAAGATTCAAAAACTACCTTCCCATGTTGCGATCATTATGGATGGCAATAACAGATGGGCGAAAGCAAAAAATTTACCGGGTGTTTCTGGTCATCAACAAGGGGTGGAAAGGGCACGCGAAGCAGTTGAATATGCAGTTGAAAAAAAGCTTGATACCTTAACTTTGTTTGCTTTTAGCAGTGAGAATTGGGGGAGGTCTGATGAAGAAGTCAGTCTTCTAATGAAGTTATTAGCTCAAGCCCTAGAAGAACAGGTACCTAATTTAATAAAAAATAAAGTACAGCTCTCATTCATCGGTGACTTAACTAAATTTGATGCTGACCTTCAAGTCAGAATGAAGAAAGCAGAAAAATTAACTGAGTGCGATAAAGAAAAGAATCTAGATTTAATAATTGCTGCAAGTTATGGAGGTAGGTGGGATATTGTGCAAGCAATAGAAAAAATAAATACTTCACAGGGGGAAATAGAAATAAACGAAGAGTTAATTAGCTCTAACACTTCTTTGGGTCCTTTCTCTGATCCAGATCTTTGTATACGTACAGGAGGTGAATTTAGAATAAGTAATTTTTTGCTTTGGCATTTAGCTTATTCCGAACTTTATTTTAGTGAACTTTATTGGCCTGATTTTGATTCAATACAGTTTCAAAAAGCTCTTGAAGAATATTCGAGCAGACAAAGGCGCTTTGGAGACAAGTCTAACTTTGATAAAAACTAGAAATGAATAAAACTAGAATACTTACAGGAATAACTTTAGCTCTACTTATTGTTTTATCTTTTTTATTTCTACCTCTGAATGCTATTACCTTACTTCTTAGTTTTATTGTTAGTTTGTCCGCATGGGAATTTTATAAATTAAGATTCTCTTCTGAGATTGCGATAGCAATCAGCATAGTTTTATTTTTTGGATTAATTTATTTGAGTTTTGGGACTGGACTAAAATTAAGTTTGAGTTCCATAGGGTTATTGGCTTGGTTAGCGATTGGCTTTTTGATTTTAGGCTTTCCTCACAACAAAAACATCCTTCAAAATAAATATTTTTGGGTCTTGTCTGGTTTTTTTATTCATATCCCTTTTTGGACATCAATTTTCTTAATTTTAAATTTTGAAGGATACTTTCTGGGAAATATAGGTCTTGAGCTACCTTCTAGGTATGTTTTGATTCTGTTAATAACTGTAAGCTCGTTAATGGATGTTCTTGCCTATTTTGGAGGTAAGAAATATGGAAAAAGAAAGTTTCTTTCAAATATTAGCCCCAATAAAACATTAGAAGGTTTCTTAATAGCTCTCATAGGAACTCCATTACTTGTGATACCTTTTCTCGCTTTAATATTTGACTTTAACTTTATTAAGTTTTTTATACTAATTCTTCTAGTTTCAATTTTTTCAGTCCTCGGTGATGCCTCTGCAAGCCTCTTTAAGAGAATTGCAGGAGTAAAAGACTCTTCTAATCTTTTACCAGGTCATGGAGGGATTTTAGACAGAATAGATAGTCATTTAGCTGCAGCACCTAGCTTTGTAGTTCTGGTTTATTTGCTGGGTTTAGGTTCATGAAAAAAGTTGCAATATTAGGATCTACAGGATCTATTGGAACCTCAACTCTTAAAGTAATAGAGGCTAATCCCGATGTATTTTCAATTACGCTGTTAGCAGCTGACTCAAATGTAGATTCACTTTTTGACCAAAGTCAGAAGTTTAGCCCAAATTATTTATATTTAAATGACGACTCTTCTTCCAGCCAACTTAGATCGAAAGTAGATTCTATTAATTTAAATACCACTTTAGTTGATGAAGAAGATTATCTAAAAATTTTAGCTTCTGACGAGGTTGATATTGTTGTTGCAGGTATAGTCGGTGTAGCTGGATTGAAATCAATCCACAAAGCTGTTTCAGCTGGGAAAAGAGTCTTGTTAGCAAATAAAGAGGCTTACGTAGTAGCAGGGGAATTATTAAACGAATTAGCTGAATCAAATAATTCAACTATCTTTCCCATTGACAGTGAGCACAGCGCAATTCATCAATGTTTATCAGGAAAAACAGATACCTCAGGAGGAGTTAGAAAAATTACCCTCACGGGTTCAGGCGGTCCTTTCTTAAATCGAAACTTAAAAGAATTTGAGCAAATCACCCCTGAAGAGGCAGTAAATCATCCTATTTGGAAAATGGGTAAAAAAATATCAGTAGATTCAGCGACTATGATGAATAAAGGCTTGGAAATAATTGAAGCCAAATGGTTATTCGGAATAAACTCAGAAAAAATAGATATCTTGGTTCATCCAGAAGGAATAGTTCACTCTTTAGTTGAATTTAATGATGCCTCAGTTATTGCGCAATTATCGGTACCAGATATGCAAATTCCAATCGCTTATGGTTTAGGGTTCCCTGAAAGAATAAATTCCAAATCACAAAGTTTAAATTTAGAAGAAATTGGTCAGTTAAACTTCATTAAACCTGACCTATTGAAGTTTCCAAGTATTGTTATAGCGAGAAGCTGTCTTGAATCCGGAGGAACAGCTTCGTCATTATTAAATGCAGCGAACGAAGAAGCAGTTAAGGCTTTCCTAGATAAAAAAATATGTTTTACCCAAATTACAGAAATTATTTCATTTGTAATGGATACAAACCCTATAAAAACTGTCAAAGAATTAGAAAATGTTATAGAAGCTGACGTCTTGGGAAGGGAGTCTGCTCAAAATAGAATTCAACAATTAAACCACTGATATGACTAACATCCTTTTTAATCTTGTATCTATTATCGTTTTATTAGGTGTGATCATAGGTATACATGAATTAGGTCATTTTCTAGCTGCTAGAAAATTTAAAGTTCATGTTATTAGGTTCAAGATAGGGTTTGGAAAAACTTTATTAAGTAGATTTGATAAAAAGGGAACTGAATTCGCTATTGGATTATTACCATTAGGGGGTTATGTTCAAATGCTGGGAGAAGATAACCCACTGCAAGGAGATGAATCAGATCAAAATCTAAATTCAAGGGAAATCTCGTACCCCCAAGCCTCTTTAGGGGCTAGAGCAATCATTACTGCAGCAGGACCAATCGCAAATTTTGTTTTAGCAATCGCAGCTTACTTTCTTATTTTTATGATTGGGGTAAAAGATATTGCTCCAATTGCAGGTGGCATAAATGAAGAGAGTTTAGCCCAACAAGCAGGAATTGAAGTAGGCGACAAAATCCTAGCAATAGATAACAACCAAGTTAATTCTCTTAAAGATTTAAACTCCTTGCTAGCTTTAAGAATAGGTGAAACGGGCACAATTCTAGTTGATTATCAAAAGCCAGGTTCTGACATAAGGTTCTCAGAATCGGTAGGAATAGAAAACTGGCTTGGATCTGAATTAGATCGAAGTGTAATTTCTTACTTCGGTATTAACCCATTTATACCTCCCATAGTTTCTTCCGTTCAGGCAGGAAGCCCAGCTGAAAAATCAGGCTTGTTAAAAGGAGATGAAATAATAAGTGTTGGCAACAATGCAATCAGAACCTGGTATGAACTGGTAGAAGAGATTTCATCGATTCCCGACAAAGATACTCTCCTAACAATCAAAAGAAACGAATCTATTTTTAGCATTCCTGTGTCCATTGGCTCGGTGCAAAATGAACTTGGAGTAAAAATTGGAAGAATTGGCATAGCAAGAATCTCGAGCAATGAAGAGATACCTGAAGAGTATCTGGTAATCACCAAAAAAGGGCCAATTGAAGCTTTTGTTCTGGGTATAAAAGAAACCTACAATTTTACGGTTCTTATATTAGATTCAATAGGAAAAATGATTACTGGTTCCGTTTCTGCAGAAAATGTCGGTGGCCCGATACAAATAGCAGTTTTATCCGGTTCTGCTGCCAAAGCAGGCTTAGTATCCTTTATCGGGATGATTGCTTTGTTAAGTATTAATTTAGGATTAATAAATTTGTTCCCTATTCCTATTCTAGATGGAGGACAATTAGTACTAATAGCTGCAGAAAAGATCAAAGGCTCTCCTCTTTCCGAAGGGTTTGTTGAATTTGCCTATAGAATAGGCTTGTTGTTAGTTGTTGGTTTGATGGTGTTCGCTGTTTTTAATGACATTACAAGGATAGTTTGATGATTAAGATTCGTTCCTTAACAAAACCTATTGTCTTTGTTTTTCTGTCAGTATTATTTTTTGGTGAAGTATTAAAAAGTGATGATTCTTGGGTGGTTAGCGACATCAGGATTAGTGGATTGCAAAGAGTTTCTGCCGGAAGTGTCTTTGCAGAAATGCCTATCGCAATAGGAGATACAGTCGATACTTACTCTCTGCAAGTTGTGGCCAAAACTTTATTTAAAACGGGTCAGTTTGATGATATTCAAATTGGTAGAGATGGAAATATTTTAATTATCAGCTTGGTTGAAAGGCCTTCTATATCAGCTATAGAGATAGATGGTAATAAAGCTTTAAAGACTGAAGATTTGATGAAAGGGTTAAAAGGAGCTGGTTTATCAGAGGGTCAAGTTTTCAAAAGATCTGTATTAAGTGGTTTGGCTTTAGAGATACAAAGACAATACACTTCTCAAGGTAGATACGGAGCTTTGGTGGACGTCAAAGCCAACCCTAAACCAAGAAATAGAGTTGAGCTTGAAATTGAAATAGAAGAAGGTGAGGTAGCAACCATCGAAGGCATAAACGTTGTAGGAAATACTACGTATACAGACGATGAACTTTTAAGAGACTTTGAATTAAGTGTAGGCGGTTGGTTTTCTTTTCTAAGTAGTGATAACAAATATTCAAGAGAGAAGCTTAAAGGAGATATAGAAACCTTAACCTCCTACTACAAGGACAGAGGATATGTAGAGTTTGCTCTATCCAGTTCACAAGTAAGTATTACTCCGGATAAGAAATCGGTGTATATAACATTAAATATTGATGAAGGACTTCCATATAAAATAGATAAGATCAGCCTAACCGGAGACCTTCCTGTAGACGAAGAAATTTTAAGACCGCTAGTTCTACTTAAGGAGGGAGACACGTATTCTCAGTTTTTGATAACCGAAACAGAAGAAATTTTTACTAATATATTAGGTAATGAAGGCTACAGTTTTGCAGAAGTTAAGGGAGTTCCTGATCTCAATGAAGAAACCGGAGGGGTTGAACTCACTTTCTACATAGATCCGCTGCAAAGAACCTATGTTAGAAGAATCGTCTTTAAAGGAAATCAACGTACCCATGATGTTGTCTTAAGAAGAGAAATGCGTCAGATGGAGGGCTCATGGGCTTCAAATTTATTAATCGAGAACTCCAAGTTAAGACTTGAAAGATTGGGCTTTTTTAAGGAAGTGGAATCTGAAACGGTCCCGGTTGCAGGAGTCAATGATCAGGTCGATGTTGAATTTACTGTAGAAGAAGAAGTTTCAGGAAGTATAGGAGGAAGTTTCGGTTATTCGTCTTGGGGATTAATGCTTGGTTTAAATTATTCAGAAAACAATGCTTTTGGAACTGGTAAAAGAGTAAATATAGGTATCAACGACAGTAGTTGGCGAAAAAGTTATTACTTTGATTATGGAGATCCGTATTACAACATTGATGGAGTGAGCAGAGGGTACAGCGTTTTCTTCAATGAATCAGATTATGGTCAGTACAATATTGCTGCTTATACCTCAGACTCTTATGGAGCAGGTATACAGTTTGGGCTACCTATAAGTGACATTGAAAGGATTGGGCTAAATTTAAGATACGAAAGTACATCAATCGATGTGGGTGCTATGTCTGCCTCTCAAATCTTATCTTTTACTGCTTCGGAAGGAAATGAATTCGAAGCTCTAAAGAGCCAAATCGTTTGGTCTAGGGTTACCCTTAACAGGGGTATTTTCCCAACGGCAGGTACATCACAATCAGTTGGATTTGAATTGGCAGTTCCAGGAAGCTCAATCACTTACGCGAGAGCCACTTATAGAACTAGATACTACAGGCCTATATTCGGTGGAAAATTTATTTTAGGGTTAAGGGGCGAGATCGGAGCTCTAGAACCTTATGGAGATACACAAGTAGCACCTTTTTATGAGCATTTTTATTCCGGAGGAATTACCTCAGTCAGAGGCTTTAAAGCTAACACTTTAGGACCAAGAGCCACTCAGTCTGAATTTATTTTAGATGCTGAAGGCAATCCGGTGCTAGATGAAAGCGGCCAACAACTTTTCAACCCTTATTACGGCTATAGTGCTAATGATGATAGATCCATCGGAGGAGCTTACTTAATTGAAGGCGGCTTTGATTTTATTTTTCGTCTACCTTTTCTTGAAGATCAAAGATCAGTTCGCACCTCATTTTTTATAGACACTGGTAATGTTTTTGCTCAGGATTGTGGAAATGCAGGCGATGTAAATTGCAGTGAACTTGATTTTGGAGAACTGAGATATTCTTATGGATTAGGTATAACTTGGATTACCCAATTAGGGCCCATGTCCTTAGCACTGGCTGCTGTTGGAAACGAGGGTCCTTTAGACAGAACAGAAGGGTTTCAATTTGAAATAGGAACACAATTTTAAAGATTAGCTGGCTACAGTAGTCATTTAAACGGTAAACTGCGCCACTAAGTTTGATTTAAAGGCTAATGAGGAGAGATTATGAACTTAAATAAATCACTAATAGTACTACTAGCTTCAATGCTTATACCGTTTTCACTTCAAGCAGAAGAAATAGAAGTAGGCTCCATTGCTGTTATAGATGTAGAAGTTGCTATATACGGTACTGAAGCTTCGAAGCAAGCCTTTGAAGAACTTCAAGCTAGCAAGGAATGGAAAGAAGTAGAAGAAGATCTAAAACTAAAGATTAATGAAGCCAATGAAATACAAGATAGACTTCAGAAGGAAGGCCCGACTATGTCTGATGAAGAAAAAGTCGAAGCCCAGAAAAGATTAAATTCTCTCAGTCAAGATGCCAATTTCCTCAATCAGAAATTGACGGCAATGAGAAACGAGTTAATGCAATTGATTCAAAATGAACAGGCTCCAAAATTTCAAAAGGTTGTTTCAGAATTGATGAGAGCAAAAGGAATAAAAATACTTCTACATAGACAATCTGTTCTCGGTTTTGATACTGGAGACCCTACTCTTAATCTGACACCAGAAATAACTGAACTGCTGAATCAGAAAGAAGAGTAATTTTTTTTTGTGTCTTCAAAAAAAGGTATAACTTTAAGTGAGCTTGCAAAAAAACTTAATGCAAAGCTAATCGGCGATCCCGAGTTTCAAGTCAATGGTATAAAAACTCTTAAGGAAGCTAATCAAGATGAGGTTAGTTTTCTTTCAAGAAGACAGTACACAAAACAGCTTAATTCAACAAAAGCTGGTGCGGTAATAATTAGTGACACAGACAAAGATCTAGGCAAGGGTAATCTTATAGTTGGTAAAGATGCCTATCTTCTTTATGCCAAAGCTACACAAGTTTTCAAAGAAATAAATCAAGAACAACAACAGCAAGGTATCTCGAAATTAGCCGATATCTCTTCTTCGGCCAAAATTAGCCCCAATGCAACAATCGGCTCTTTTTGTAAAATTTCGGAAAATGTTGAAATTGGAGACCATGTAATAGTCGGTTCTGGAGTTGTAATAGGTGAGTCAACAAGTATAGGCCATAGGTCAATCATACAAGCTAATGTTTCAATTTATCATTCAGTAACAATCGGAGAAGATTGCATTATCCATGCAGGATCGGTAATAGGGTCAGATGGTTTGGGGTTTGCAAGAGACGGAGAGGACTGGGAAAAAATAGAACATTTAGGTGAAGTAATATTAGGCAATAATGTAGAGATCGGTTCTAACTGTTCTATAGATCGTGGCTCTGCAGGCAATACCTTTCTTGATGATCAAGTAAAACTCGATAACAATGTTCACTTAGCTCACAATGTTCATCTGGGAAGATCAACAGTAATTGCTGCTAATACAGCCATAGCAGGAAGTACAACACTTGGAAAAAACTGCACTGTTTCTGGAGTTTGTGGCATCATTGATAATCTTGAGATAACAGACTCTGTGCATATCACTGCGGGGTCTCTTGTAACAAAATCTATAACTAAACCAGGAACTTATACATCAGGAACACCTCTAATAGAACACAGCTTATGGAAACGTAATGCTGTTGCCTTTAAAAAACTTAAAGATTTAATCAAGAAATAAAACATGGAAAAAATACTAGATATAGAGGAAATACAGCAATATTTACCGCATAGGTATCCATTTTTGCTCGTTGATAGAGTGGTTGAATTAGAGTTAGGAAAGTACATTAAAGCCTATAAGAACGTAACCACAACTGAGCCTTATTTTGAAGGCCACTTTCCTGGAAAACAAGTTATGCCTGGTGTCTTAATCTTAGAAGCAATGGCACAAGCTTCTGGGATTCTGGGATTTAAGACAATGAATAAGAAACCAGAGGAAGGTTCAATTTATTATTTTGTAGGTGCAGACTCACTTCGTTTTAAACAGCCTGCTGTTCCTGGAGATCAGATTATTTTAGAGTCTACTGTAATAACCAACAAAAAGGGAATATGGAAATTTGACTGCACAGCAAGTGTTGACGGAGAGGTTATAGGGGAAGCCACTATTCTTTGTGCTGACAGACCTAAATAAAAATATGCATCATCCTACTGCCATAATTGATCCGAAAGCAAAATTGGACAAAGATGTAGAGGTTGGTCCTTATTGTGTGATAGGGCCTAATGTGAAAGTAGGTTCAGGTACTATTTTAGAATCACATGTCATACTTAAAGGAAACACGAAAATAGGGAAGAAGAATCATATTTTTCAATTTTCTACAGTAGGTGATGGCAGCCCAGATAAGAAGTACAAGGGAGAACCCACAAGACTTGTTATCGGAGATGAGAACCAGATAAGAGAGGGTGTTACCATCCACAGAGGAACCGTCCAAGAAAAGGGCGTAACCAAGATAGGTAATAGAAATCTTCTTTTAGCGTATTCGCATGTAGCTCATGATTGCGAGATAGAAGATGATGTTGTCTTAACTAACCAAGCCGCATTGGCAGGAGCAGTTAAAGTAGGGACCGGGGCAATTCTAGCCGGATACGCCATTGTGCATCAATTCTGTTCTGTCGGCGCTTATAGTTTCTGCGCAATGGGCAGTACTGTAAATAAGGATGTTCCGGCTTTTGTAAGAGTTAGAGGAAATCCAGCTAAACCCTATGGAATAAATACTGTTGGGTTAAGGAGAATAGGCTATTCTAAAAGAGCCATAGAAGCATTAAGATCAGCCTATCGATCAATATACAGAAAAAATCTGACCATTGAAGAAGCTTTAAAAGAATTAAGACCTTTAGGACAGAAACATAAAGAAGTTAAGTTGTTTAATCAAACCATAAGAAAATCCACACGTGGTATTGTTCGTTGATGTCCTCCAACATCGATAGTAAAGAAAACAAAAAAATTAAAATAGCTCTCGTTGCCGGTGAGGAATCTGGAGATCAACTAGGAGCTTCTCTTATCAAAGATCTAAAACGGATTTTTCCTTCATCCTCTTTCATTGGTGTGGGGGGAAGAAAGATGCAACAAGAGGGGCTAAATTCTTTTTTTGAGATGAAAAAGATATCTGTCATGGGAATCTTTGAACCGCTTATGAAGATTTCGGAACTGCTAACTTTAAGAAAAGAACTCAAAGAATATCTTTCTGTAGAAGCTCCAGATATCTTTATTGGCATAGATTCTCCTGATTTTAATTTAGCCATTTCCAGGCATTTAAAAATGCAAAAGATAAAAACAGTTCAATACGTTAGTCCTTCTATCTGGGCTTGGAGAAAGGGTAGGATAAAAACCATAGAAAAATCTGTTGATAAAGTTCTAACTTTATTCCCTTTTGAGCTTCTTGCTTACAGTGAATCTCCTGTAGAGGCTTCTTTTGTTGGCCATCCTTTAGCCCATAAAATCCCAACGGATTTTGATAAAAAAGAGATAAGAAAAAATAAATTTCATATAAACAAAGAAAAAATGATTGCTCTATTACCCGGTAGCAGGAAGTCAGAAGTAAAAATGATTGGAGAGGTTTTATTAAAAACAGCCAAATTAATTAAAGACTTAGAAGAGGATGCCTGCTTCTTTATGCCTTTAGCTGATATAGGACATAAAGAATTGATACCTAATTGGGAAGATTACCCTTGGGTAAAATTCTCTGAAAAAAACTCGCAAGACGTTCTTGCAGCCTCTCATGTAGGCATAGTAACTTCTGGAACAGCATCTTTAGAAGCTGCACTCTTTAAAACACCAGTAATAGTTGTGTACAAAACAAGTTGGATCACCTATTTGCTGGTTAAACCGCTCTTAAGGATTAAACAATTTTCTTTACCCAACCTTTTGGCAGGAAGTTCTATTCTTCCAGAACTACTTCAATATGAAGTGACAGATAAAAATATTTTTAATGCATACAAAGATCTACAGAACAATAGTAGTCATCATGCCATAGCAGCTTTTGAAAAGATTCACTCAGAGCTTAAAGCCAATGGTCCCGATACTGCAGCCAAGGTTATTGCTGAGATGATTTGAAATTAATAGCTGGAGTAGATGAAGCAGGTAGAGGGCCTTTGGCGGGGCCTGTTGTGGCAGCAGCGGTTATATTGCCAAAAAATTATTCATTCAATGAATTAGCTGATTCTAAGTCTCTATCAGAAAAACAAAGGAGAGAGTTATACCTTCTTATAAAGGAGAAAGCCTTGTCATGGAACACTGCTTTTATTTCATCAAAAAAGATAGACAGCATAAATATTCTACAAGCTACTCTCTTGGCCATGAAAAAGGCTGTGGAAGGTCTCGAAATAAAACCAGACAAAGTAGTTATTGATGGTATTAGTAAGCCTGATCTGCATATACCTTCCACGACAATAATCAAAGGTGATACAAAACATAAAAGCATAATGGCAGCTTCAATCATGGCTAAAGTAACAAGAGATGAGTTCATGAAGAAATTAGATAAAAAATTTCCTCAATATGGATTTTTAAAGCACAAAGGTTACCCAACAAAATTGCATTTCAATGCGCTAGAATTGTATGGACCTTGTGAGCAACATAGAGCATCATTTAGGCCATTAAAAGATAAATAATTTTGATTATGCAACCACAGGATTTTGTTCATTTACATTTGCACTCAGAGTATTCATTGTCAGATGGAATCATAAGAATAGAGGATCTAATAGAACGTTCTTCTGAATACAAATTTCCAGCTGTTGCATTAACAGATTTAACCAACCTTTTTGGGCTTATTAAATTTTATAGGATAGCAAGGGAGAAGGGTATAAAGCCTATAGTGGGTTGTGAAATAAGATTGATTAAAGATGAAGGAAGTAATGGCGCACCATTTGTTTTATTAGTTAAAAACAAAAAAGGTTATACAAATTTAACCAAACTGGTTTCAAAGGCTTACATAGAGGGACAGGAAACAGGAAACCCACTAGTTAAGATAGAGTGGTTAGCAGATTATTCAGAAGGATTAATTGCTTTATCTGGCGGACAAAATGGACATATTGGGCAAGCTCTTTTATTGAAAAATAATAATTTAGCTAAGAAGAGAGTAGATTATTTTAAAAATATTTACAGAGATGATTTCTTTATAGAGGTACAAAGAATAGGTAGGGAAGATGAAGAGCAGTATAACCTTTCAGCTGTAAATTTAGCCGAAGAATTAGCTATACCAATAGTCGCTACAAATGATGTTAGATTTCTTAGGCCTATAGATCCAGATGATGAAAGCCCCTCTGATTTTGAAGCACATGAAGCAAGAGTTTGTATACAAAAAGGAGAGGTTTTATCTGATTCAACAAGAACAAAAGAATATCTAGAAGATCAATATTTCTCTTCTACTGAAGAAATGATTAAAAAATTCTCTGATATACCTGAAGCTATAGAAAATACAGTCTTAATCTCAAAAAAATGTAATCTGGAATTAGAATTGGGAGAGTTTTACCTTCCTGATTTTGAAGTTCCTGGAGAAATTACCACTAAAGATCATTTAAGAAAGAAAGCTACAGAAGGCTTAAAGACAAGGTTTAAAGAGATCTCTAAATCAGTTAATTTTTACGAAATTGATGAAAAGATTTATATGGAAAGATTAGAGTATGAATTGGACATGATATGTAAGCTTGGATTTGAGGGATACTTTCTTATTGTCGCAGATTTTGTAAATTGGGCTCAAAAAAATGAGATTCCAGTAGGTCCTGGCCGTGGTTCAGGTGCCGGTTCTATTACTGCCTATGCCTTGGGTATAACAGCAATAGATCCAATTAAGTACGATTTACTTTTCGAAAGGTTTTTAAATCCAGATAGGGTGAGTAATCCAGATTTCGATATTGATTTCTGCATGGAAGGAAGAGATAAAGTTCTTGAATATGTAACAGAAAAATACGGCAAAGACTCGGTAGCACAAATAAGCACAAGAGGAACTATGGCAGCAAGAGCTGTTTTGCGCGATGTTGTTCGGGTCCTAGGAAAACCTTACGGTTTTGGAGACAGACTAGCTAAGGCAATACCAGATGTACTAGGTATCTCTTTAGAGGATGCTTATAAAGAAAAGGAATTTAAGGAGCTTATAGACGCAAATGAAGAGAGCAAAGAGGTCTTTGATATGTCTCTAAAACTAGAAGGACTATCAAGGAGTGTTGGCACGCATGCAGCCGGAGTTGTTATTGCACCTACTGCTTTAACAGACTTCACACCGCTTGTAGTTGATCAAGAAAGAGGAACCGTAGCTACACAATTTGATATGGGAGATGTTGAATCTGCTGGGTTGGTTAAATTTGATTTTTTAGGTTTAAAAACTTTAACCGTAATAGATCGATCACTGAAAAGAATAAATAAAAAAAGAAAAAAAGAACCAATAGATATAAATAATCTACCCTTAAATGATAAAGAGACCTTCAAGCTTCTTCAAAAAGGTCTAACAACAGGAGTTTTTCAGCTTGAATCCCGGGGAATGAAAGAATATCTAAAACAATTAAAACCAAATGACTTTGAAGACATAGTTAGCATGAATGCTCTTTACAGACCAGGTGCAATGGATATGGTGGTTTCATATATTGATAGAAAACATGGACGTGAAGAAGCCACTTATGGCCATGAATCTGTAAAGAAGGTTCTAAGTTCAACTTATGGAGTCATAGTCTATCAAGAACAAGTGATGCAAATTGCTCAAGCGTTGTCTGGCTTCAGCTTAGGTCAAGCCGATATCTTAAGAAGAGCAATGGGAAAGAAGAAAAAAGATGAAATGGAAAAAATGCGAAAGGATTTCATCGATGGTGCAGTAAATAAAAAAGTAAATAAAAGGTATGCAGAAAATTTATTTGATCAAATAGAACAGTTTGCAGGTTACGGGTTTAATAGATGTCATTCCGTGCCTTATGCTTTAATTGCCTATCAGACAGCTTGGTTAAAAGCGCATTATCCTTCTGAGTTTATGTCTTCAACACTTTCAGCTGAACTAGACTCTACTGACAGAATACAAATGTTTGTTGATGATTGTCGTTCAATTGGATTAGAAGTTCTTAAACCAGATATTAATTTAAGTTTATTTGAATTCCAGGATCTTGACGAAAAAACTATTCTTTATGGATTAGGTGCAATTAAAGGTATCGGTGAATCCTTAGTTAACTCAATTATCAGTGCAAGAGAGAAAGGTTCATTCAAAAATTTTTATGATTTTTGTATAAGAGTGGGAAGTAATAGACTTAATAAGAGAGCGTTAACTACTTTGATAGGATCTGGGGCGATGGACTCTATAGGAGATAGAAATAAACTTTATAATTTAATTGATCCGGTCTTAAAGAAAGCAGAACAAACTCAAGAAAGGACAGAGAGTCAAATACAAGACTTATTTAGTGATGATCTTAGTGAACAGAATGGAATAGATTTTCACGGTAAGGCTGAAGAAGACTTTGATGTTCTTGCTAATGAATGGAGTTCCTTAGGCTTCTATTTAGAGTCACACCCTATTGAAGGAAAAAGGGAAGAAGTTAGAAAAATGTGTGGGCTATTTATATCTGAGCTTGAAGAAGCGACTCACAAACAAAGGGTTGCAGGAATGTTAATGCATTTAAACGTTAGACAGGGAAGGCATGGGCGATATGCTTTTGCTACTTTAGACGATTCAACAAGCAGATTAGAAATTTCAGTTTGGTCTGAAGCATTTGATACTTACAGGAGCGTCTTAAAGAAAGGGCAAATAATAGTAGTTGAAGGAGTGATTGAAAAAGACAGTTATTCCGGTGACAAAAATAACCCTTCATTCAAGATGGTAGCAGAGAGAATTCTTTCATTTGATCAAGCACGAAAAGAATTTATAAAATTCATTAAAATTTCTGTTAATAAAGACTTTAAAGAAGTCGATTACTTAACTTCTCAGTTAAGAGAGATGTCTTCTAATGGCTCAGGAAGTCCCGTAGTTATTTCTTACTCTGGAGATAAAGCTAGAGCTGATATTGAATTACCTAAAGAGTTAACCGTTAATGTAGACGATGCCTCTTACAGGTCTTTAGAAAGCATATGTGGAAAGGGTAATGTTGATTTGGTGTATTATGCTCGACCTCATATTCATTAATGCATTGTTATGCCCAACGATTATTTAGACTTTGAAGAACCAATTGGTGCTTTGGAGAATAAGATTCAAGAACTGCAATCTTCTGATGAGACTCAAGGGGAGGACTTGAAGAAGGAAATATCGAAACTTAATGAGTCTATTATTAAATTAACTGAGCAAATCTACAAAAATTTAAACGTCTGGCAGTGTGTTCAGGTAGCCAGACACCCACAAAGACCACACTTTATTGATCTTGTAGATAAGATTTGTACAAATTTTGATGAGCTTCATGGAGATAGGCATTACGGAGATGATAAGGCTCTAATAGGAGGATTGGCGCAAATAGGTGATCATCGATTAGTGCTGATAGGTCATGAGAAGGGAAGATCTACTGACGATAAGATTAAAAGGAATTTTGGCATGTCCCAACCTGAGGGGTATAGAAAAGCTGGAAGGCTAATGAAATTAGCTGAACAATTTAACTTACCAGTGGTAACACTAGTTGATACTCCAGGAGCCTATCCAGGGATAGATAGTGAAGAAAGAGGTCAAAGTGAAGCTATAGCTAATAACTTATTGCTTATGTCTTCACTTAGAACTCCTTTACTTATAAATATTATAGGTGAGGGAGGGTCCGGTGGCGCTTTAGCCATAGCCGTAGGTGACCACATTTCCATGATGAAATATGCTACTTATTCTGTTGCTTCTCCTGAAGCTTGTGCATCAATAGTTTGGCGTGATGCCGAAAAGGCCTCTGATGCTGCTGAGGCTATGCTTATGGATGCTGAGAGCATATTGAAGTTAAAACTAATTGATGAAATCATCGATGAACCTTTAGGGGGTGCGCACAGGAATCCAGATCAAGCTGCTCTTATGTTAAAAAAGTCAATAATTGATAATCTAGATAATTTAAGAACAAAACCTATTTCTTCTCTCTTAGAAACCAGATACAAAAGGTTAATGTCTTATGGGCATAAGTAGACCATGTTTGTTCCAGAGCACTTAAGAGATATTAATTTAGAAAATTACAGTCGAATCGCGGTAGCTTTTTCTGGAGGCTTAGATTCTTCAGTTCTACTACATAGTTTGGTTAGTATTCCGGAATTCAAGGAAAAAGTCTTTGCAATCCATGTAAATCATGGCTTAAGCCCAAATAGTAAATCTTGGATTAAACATTGTGAAAAGTTTTGTAGTGGTTTAAGAGTAAATTTTATTCCATTAACAATTGAGTTAGAGAACTCAAAGACTAATGAAAATATTTTAAGACAAGCACGTTATGAAGCATTTTTTTCTTGTTTAAAAAAGGGCGATGTTTTGTGTACAGCCCATCATCAAGACGATCACATTGAGACAATTTTATTTCGGATTCTAAGAGGGACAGGCATTAAAGGCCTTGCTGGAATAGAGAAATATTCTCAAATGAAAGGCATTGATCTTATAAGGCCATTAATAAGTTATTCAAAAAAAGACCTTTTAGATTATGCAAATAAATTTGAGGTTAACTGGATAGAAGACGAGTCTAATGAAGATTTATCGATTTCAAGAAATTT
>UINC01001374.1_pt1 | contig 22669 bp, 24 predicted proteins | sample 5385821 | NCBI WGS metagenome assembly UINC01 (sample SAMEA4666929, study PRJEB26691) | marine metagenome | isolation source: Pacific Ocean | place: Pacific Ocean | collected 2011-10-13 | reverse complement strand
CCAGGTCCTGAAATCTCTATTTCTTGCCCGTGCTTGCTGATATCCACGGCACTAATCCGGCGTAGCTCAGTTGGTAGAGCAGATGACTGTTAATCATCGGGTCACAGGTTCGAGTCCTGTCGCCGGAGTTATGTAACGCCTTAACTGTAAGTCCGACTAGGACTTACACCGCTCGCTTCGAAATCCAGATTGTCCGGTACGCGGCGGTACCTACCGCACCTGCGGCGACAAGTATTAACGCGGACGCGAGAAGAAAGCCCGGGTCAAGGTTGCTCTGTTGGCTAATAATCGGGTCAAGAATACCACCCAGGCCCACCAGGAGCAGGCGCTCGGCCCTCTGCATGAGGCCCACATTACATATGACCCCTACGCTCTCACCTCTAGCGCGTGCATAACTGACGAGTAGAGACCCTCCCATCGCGCAAGCAACTATGATCGTTAGTGCTGCCGAATAACGGTAGAAAACCGCGAGTCCCACGAACGCACCAACCTCAGCGAACCGGTCTAAAGTAGAATCAAGGAATGCGCCACGTCGTGAAGCCAGCCCCTGAGCTCGCGCGATTCTACCATCTAAAACATCGAACGCACCACTGAGGAGTATGAGCCACCCCCCCGGGTTGAGATTCCCGGTTCCGAAACAGAAACCAGCACTTACTCCAAGGGCGACGCCAAGTGCGTTGAACGTGGTGGGTGAAATTCTGAGCCCTACCGCTATGCGCTCCAGGGGACTCAAGAACCAGAAGAGCCAGCTCCGCACGAACGAGCCAAGGAGAAACCTTCCCCGGTCACTGACCTCATTTTGGTCTTCCCGTCGATAAGCTCCACTAACGACGTACATAACTGACGAAACGAGAGTTGCACCGACAACGATTACTAGCCCCAAGAGTTCAGAGCTCAAGGTCCGGCCTCATAGGCCAGCAGGTCAGCCACACAAACCGGCAGGTGACTCGACTTCGCTCTGTTACTCACTGGCGAACATCTTTCTTGGGTCTCGAGAGAAGAAATGTGATGCCTCTGGGCCAAAGGAACAGCAGTGGAAATCGACGTTCAAGCCAAGTGAGTTTGATCTTCTTCCCGCTGTGTCGCTCTGCTTTTCTCACGATATATGGTAACCATTCCTCAAAAGTCACAGTGTGCTTTAGCGTTCGTATTCCCATTCTCAATTTCGACCGCATGAAGTGCCATCGCCACCTAAGTGTTTCCCAAGCGCTAGAGGGTGAGGTTAGTCGATACCTGCCTTCTTCTGCTACCATGAGCCCATGTCGCTCTGCGTCAGAAAGTACGGGGCTCAGCACTTGGAGAAAGTGATCCGCCTGCGCCTCATAGGTGTGTTGATGTCTGTCAGTTGCTTCCGGGCGAAACTCTCCTTGGTAGCATACTTCAAGTATACGGCGACCCAAGCCGTCAGCATCGACCGGCTCAGTGAGGTAGGGGCCCATCCACGTGAGGACGCGATCTATCGCACCTGTCATGACAGTTTCCACCCATTGCCGGTCTTCATCTGAGGCGACCCAGATGAACGCCATCCTCTGAACCATTCTACCGAGCAGATAGTGATCCTTAGGTCGCGGCCCAAGGGCACGGCCAAGGTGGGTTCGAGTAACCACATGACACTTCGCGACTTTGTCTGTGTCCTCAACCGGTGAATAGGCTATCACGTTGGGAGGTAAGATGTATGCCATGGTTGACATCAAGCGCACTGATCCCCGCATGTGGCCTGAATTCTTGAGGGCAGAATAGAACGCTCTGTAGTCGTCTACCAAGACAATGAAATCGTACGCGCTATACCGGTTGGGTTTCGTCCCGTGGAGGTGTGAACCGTACAGCAATACACACCGCACCTGGCCTCCGCCTGCTTGCACTAGCCCCTCGGCTAGTTCCCGTGCACTAGCCAATCCCAATGCCACTCCATCCGTCATGTGATGGAATCCCCGCGCATCCGGGCAAGGCGGGCTACCATCCGGGTACGAATTTCTTCTATGAACGGATTTGGATCTGCTGCGGGATCATTCCACTCAAGCATGCTTACAAATTCGACTTCGCCATTCATCTCGCTTATGCCCCTCAGGAAGTCCTTGAGCTTCGCATACTTCCAGAATCCGTCTCCCACGAGTATATAGACCTTCCAGGCTCGAACCTGGAGAATCCGCCGGAGCCCCGCTTTCTTGAACCGCCCAATATCGCCATCCCTTGTCCTCGTCCCCTCCGGAAAAATCGCTACTGGCACCTCTGCCGTGCGGGCCACCTCACTCAGATCATCAGTCATTCCGAGGGCGTCTCGCCGGTTTGCCGTAGGATCAACGACTGGGTATTGATAGAGCCTGATCATGTGCGAGATTAGCGGAATCCAATGCCGGTATCGCTTACGCGTGACAATTAAGGGGTATCCACCTCGCACTGATGAACATACCATCGGAATGTCTAGCAGGGATTGGTGGTTCATGATTATGAGGACTCCAGGCTCAAAAGGGACCTGAGGTGGTACAGCGATACTTGCGCCACCCAAGAACACCATTGGCCTACTCGTGAGCCAGGCCATTGCCTGCATCCAGGCCCCTAGAATCCGTTTGCGGCTTGAAGGCATTAGCCATACCAAAGGTCCTATGAGAAGTCGCTGCACGAGATCGCATAAGACCATGCCTAAGGTCACGGCCAAGAGAGCTACAACCCCTCGTAACTTCAAATGAGTCGTCTCCAAGAACAGAAAGCGCTTCAGGCTGATATGAAGCAGACAAGAAACGCTAACCAGTTACGCTGACAAGCATCAAGGCAAATAAGATTATGAGTCTACCGGATCACACATACTACGGCTTCCGAAATTGCGTGGGTGCATTTTTCGAAATGCCGACTTCAGACGCGCGCGCTCTACTCCCCGCCCATCTTGAGCCACTTGAGATGCAGCATACGCGAAGCATTCTGGCCCTGACTGCATTTCAATTTACACAGAGCGAGGCAGGGGAGTATGAGGAGATCGTTCTGGCGGTGATCGTACCCCCAATGATTGAGGTTGGTAAGCAAATACCGAAGGCTGCTTTTTATCCTTTCATGGTTGGGACTTCCACCGAAGCGTCCCGGCTACATGCGATCGAACGTTGGCACCTTCCGCACTATATGAAGGATTTGGAGATATCATTCACCGAATCCGAACTACAAATGGATGTGAACGTCCGTGACGGCGAGGATGCAGTCCTCGATTTTACTGTGACCAAACACGATTACGTGCCGTCGAAGCACCTCTACAATGCATTTACAGTCGAGGAAGGCGTAGACGGGCACTTCAAGGCGAATATCTACATGGAAGCCCCTCACTCAGAGCACGAAGAGGAGGGAGGCTCACTCACGCTTTACGAACACCCAATGACGGAAGGGCTGACCCTTGATGACATCAATGCTTATCCTTTCCGCGAACAGTGGTATGAAGAGGGGCTGCAAACGTTCGAGCCTCTCCTGACCCTATAGCCTTACTTTCTCACCACGGATTGACGCTCAGTGAACCGCCACTTTGTCATCTTCAATCCAGCTGCAGGTAGGGGCCGCGGCCTCAAGAGGATTGAGGTCTATCGGGCCCTCCTGGCTGAGCACATAGGCAGGGTGACTTTTGCCGAAACCACCCGTGCCGGGGAAGAGCGCGACCTCGCGGATCAAGCCATTGCCCAAGGCTACAACATCATCGTCGCTGTTGGGGGAGACGGAACCTGGGGTAACGTTGCTGACCGTGTCGCAGCCAGTGGTCGTGAGGATGTTGCTCTTGGGATCTTGCCGAATGGAACCGGTAATGACTTTGGGAGAAACCTTGGATATGACCCCTCCAACCCCGAGCGAGCAGTTCTTACTCTCGCAGCAGGACACATCCGTTTGGTAGACATGGGCCGGGTGGAAACCCTTAGTGCGGCTGAGAACACACCTCACGTCATGGAACAAAGGAATTTCCTAAACTTGGTCGGCTTCGGTTTTGACGTAGCAGTCATTGATGCTGCTGCCAATGCGCGGTTCTTAAAAGGCGAACTGCTTTACAAGATCACGGCGCTCCAGCAGCTCTTCCGGTTCACAGGTATCCGAGTGGGCATAAGCGGGGAAAAGAGTGAGTTACGCGACGGACTTCATCTGATGCTGACCATCTCGAATGGACGCTTCTTTGGGGGAGGATTTCCGATCGCGCCCGATGCAGGTGTTCAGGATGGCTACCTTCACGCTTGTTGCATCCAAGATGCCCCCGCATTTACAAGACTCAAGCTCTTTAATAGAGCGGAGCGGGGCCTCCACGTAAGCTCAGACCCAGACCGAGTAGAGGTCTTGGCTGACACAAGATTCAGCCTGGAATTCGACCAACCGCCTCGCTTTGAAATGGACGGCGACGTGAGGCAGGCCGCAGGCCATACCGTCGAGGTGAGCGTTTTGCCACAGGTGTTGGGGGTAGTAGCACCAGAGCGGCTCTGAAGCCTACTCCTTCCTGAGGCTACCTCCGGCCACGTGCCAGCGCTCCTCCGCCAACCATTTCGCATCCTCTTCATCATGGCTCACAAGGACAATCGGCACACTCCTATCTAGAGCCCAATCACTTACAAGCTGTGATAGTTCAGCCCTCAAGGGCCTATCAAGCGCTGAAAACGGTTCGTCAAGAAGCAAAAGCCTGGGTTTCGAAAGTAATGCCCGGCCCAAGGCCACTCTCTGCCGCTCGCCCCCAGAAAGCCTCCTGGGTCGCCGCTCGAGCAAGTCCCCTATCTGGAGCAAGGCAGCGGTTTCTGATACCCAATCAGGTAATGCACCCCCGTAGCTTAGGTTCTCTCGGACAGTCAGGTGCGGGAAGAGAAGTGTCTCCTGAGGGACCCAACCCACCCGCCTGTCCCACGAAGGGACCCATATTTCATTCGAGCTGTCCTGCCAATAATGCTCCTTAACTAGAACGGTTCCGTGCGCTCGGCGTTCTACGCCTGCCAGAATTCTAAGGATCGTACTTTTTCCCGCCCCCGAAGGACCCACTATGGCAATCCGAGTACTTGCTGTATTCAGCTCGACCCTTAACCCTCCCTCAGTGAAGGGAATCTCTAGGTCTAGGCCCAAACGGAAATTGGTGTCAGCGGGCATGTCGGTCTTCCAATCGACGTTTTTGTCTCCGCGAGAGCGCCTCAAAACCCAGCAAAGCGATTAGCGAGATCACCACACTTGCACCTACCAGTATCCAAACCGTCTCTCTTCCGGTCGGTGACTCCAATAGTGTATAGACCGCTAGAGCGATCGTCCGTGTCGACCCTTCAACATTGCCTGCCAACACGACCGTAGCTCCGAACTCACCGAGTGACCGCGCGAAAGCAAGGACTGCCCCAGCCGCAATCCCCGGCAACGCCAGCGGAAGCGACACGCGAAAAAACGTTCTCCAGGGAGAAGACCCGAGCGTCCAGGACAACTCCTCATACATCGGGTCAACTGCCTCGAATGCACCACGCACAGAGATCACATAAAGCGGAAGACCTACGACCAAAGCAGCAATCGAAGCACCAAGGATGGTAAACGGTACCGGGAATCCAAGTGACGCGATTAGCCCTCCCAGGGGAGTAGAGGCGCCTAGTACGCTTAGGAGAAGGAAGCCGGTTACCACTGGCGGTATGACAAGAGGAGCCGTAACGACGGTGGAGAGAATTGTTTTCCCGGGAAAATCACGGCGTGCAAGTAGCCACCCGAGCCCTATGGCGGGGACTAGGCCCACCAAAGTTGCGAGGAAAGCAACGATAAGGGATAGACGCACCGCAGATGATACCGATGCTACTAAATCATCACCCGTATCCCCCGCGGCATAACGTTCTTCCTCTCCATCGGGTATGTCGGACTGAGGTGGGCTGAATCCCGCCTCTCTAAGAAAGGGCTGGCCTGAGTCACCTAAGACGAAGTTCACGAAATCAACTGCTGACTTCTCGTACACCGTGGACCCTAGTGGGACTCCCCAATATTGAGCTTGTGGATATCCGGGTCCTTCAAAAACGAATGCTATCCTGACCGACGGCTCTGCTTCCGCATCCGTCCGATAAACGATTCCGGCCGGGACCTCATTTCGTGCAACCCACTCTAGAGCCCCTCGTACTGACCCTCCTCTAACGATGTGCCCCTCAAGCTCTGACCAGACCCCCGCTTGTTCCAGTGCCGTTCGAGCGTACCTCCCAGCGGGTACGTTTTCACCGGCAAGAGCAATCCGCTCGAAAACCGAGAGCATATCAGGCTGCACGGGTACAGAAATGTCTCGAGAAACCGCAATTACCAGATCGTTAGCTGCAAAATGGACAGCGCTGCCAGGGGACACAGTTCCTTGCTCCTCAAGCCACCGAATCCACTGAGGGTCAGCGCTGAAGAAAACATCTCCGGATCCACTTTGTGAGGCCTGGACCGCCAGTCGAGATGTCGCGTCAAATGAAAATACCAAAGGGGTCCCACCCAGCCTTTCCCATTCATCTCCGATTCTTGGCAAAACATCAGCAAGGCTGGCTGCAGCAAGCACCAATAGGACTGAGTCTTTCGCCTGTCGTGCCTTGGGGGGACCTTCACTCAATACAGCCCCTTTCAGTTGCATCGGAGCTAGTAGGGCCATCGACCAAACAGCTATAAGGATACTCTTTCTTCTTAGCTCCCCGAGCGAGAGTGGCTGGGGCTGTACCCAGCGGGCGCTAGTCTTGGCTTTATGAAACATGGGGCCGCCAGGGTATCCCTAGGAGTAACACTGGACAAGATGCTCTCCTTGCTCAGGCGCACTGTTCTTGCGTCTTTTCTCGCCATGTCATCAGCACCTAACAACAGGCTAGTCTCCGAAACCTCTATCACGGTTCGGAGTCCCGAGCTTGACTCGTTTGGACACGTGAATCATGCCGTCTTCTTGAACTACCTAGAGCACGGCCGTTTTGAAGCACTCGAAAAAGCTGGACTCTCTTGGTCCCGACTGGACGAAACAGGTCGAAGCATCTTCGTGGTCCGCATTGAGGTAGACTACCTCGAGGAAGCGAAGCGGGGCCAAAAACTCTTGGTCCGAACTTGGGCACAATCTTTTAGGAGAACCAGCATGGTTCTAGGACAAGAGATTGTGCGGGAAGAAGCCCCGCAAAGCGTTATGGTACAAGCTGCCGTCACTGCTGTCTGGATTGGGGCAAACCGAAGACCCCAACGGGTGCCAGAAGAAGTCCGGAGAGGACTGCTCGGAGACCTGAACAGCCTGCAGAACCTGGACTAACGACTGTGAGTTCTATGGTGAGCTGGATCGGCAACGACGTTGTAGACCTTGAAAATTCTAACCTCCATGGAAAACTGGAAAACCATCGGTTTCTGAAGCGTGTTTTCACAAAATCTGAACAAGCCGTAGTCGCTAGGGCAGGGGAATCTGATATTGAACTCTGGTGTCTTTGGGCCTGTAAGGAGGCAGCTTTTAAGGCCCTCTCTAAGGTTCTCCGTACTCCTCCAGCATTTATTCACTCTGCTTTTGAAGTGTCATGGACCAGGATGATTCAGGAAGGAAGTCCGAGTATCAGAGCTGGAAATGTTGTCTATGAAGAGCTCTCGGTACCTGTGTCTGTAGATCTTTCAGAAGGCGTGCTTCACGCCTTCGCCTGGACAGGCCATCTGAATGAACCGATTAAGGGGGCTCCACCAGCCGAGCTATATCATGACCTTGCCCGACTTGACGAACCCGGTGCTCCATGGTCTGCCTCGTATCCCGAGCTGCTTGAAGAATTGACCGCAGAGGAACAAGCTGGAGTCCACTCTAGAGAGTCGGCAGCGGTCCGGATTGGATTAAAGGCATCTATAGCTAACACGATTAATGTGGCCCAAGACCACCTCCAGGTTCTTCGCCCCCGGAGTCCAACTGGCCGAAGCCACCCCCTACTACTTTTGGACGGCAAGCCAAGCAGTATAGATATCTCGATCTCACATCATGGATGCTGGATTGGCTGGGCGTTTCTTGTAATGGGCAACGATTGAAGAGAATAGGAGAAGGCAATGAAGACTTGCGTCCGAGTGAAGGCCAAGACACTGTGCCGGCGATGACCCATAGAGATCAGTTGAAGCACTTGTTGTTAGAGCGCTCTGTGCGTTTCGGTAACTTTACGCTCTCGAGCGGAGCCAGCTCCACCTATTACATCGACGCACGCCGTACAACCATGAGCGCTGAAGGCCAGGTGCTAGTTGGTCAGGTGGGCTACGAGATGGTCAGAAAGAGTGGTCTTGAGCCTACACATTTAGGTGGCCTCACAATGGGGGCTGACCCCATCTCATATGCCATCGCTCACCGCAGCCACCTAGAGGGCCACCCTTTGGATGGATTCTCTGTCCGGAAGGAAGCTAAACACCACGGTACCGGAAATCGCATAGAGGGCGGGCTAGACCCATCTTCTCGTTGCCTTGTTATTGAAGACACCCTAACAACCGGCAAAAGCACTCTCTCGGCAGTAGAGGCCCTGCGTGAGCACGGAGTAACCATGGTCGGTGTTTTGGCGCTAGTAGACCGCTCAGATAACGCTGAAGATCTCTTCCGTGAAGTCGGTCTCCCGCTGCTCTCGATCTTCTCTGTGCAAGAATTACTAGAGGAGAACCAGCCGTAACAAGAGAATAGATTATTGGAAGGTGGAGAAAGGTGTTTTCTTCGGTTAAACAACCAGCCCCGTCCGGTTTAGTCTAGTAACCTCAGGGGCATTACTAGACATAGATAGTCCAAGTTCTCTGACCCTGAAGGCTCTATCGTCACAGCTCTTTCAGGTGCCTTGAAGGCTATATCTACTTCATCTGTAGGCATGTAGCGAAGTACTTCGAGAAGGTAATTTGCGTTAAACCCTATCTCTATCTCTTCCCCTTCATAGCCAACTTCAAGCTCATCTTGGCCTTCTCCAAGATCAGGAGTGAGAACATTTAAGTGGAGTCTATTCGATTCGAATTTTAGTCGTATTCTGTGTGTTTGGTCAGATGCTACTACCGCCATTCTTCGTACCGCTGACTCCAGGGCCTTTTTATCGACAGTCGCTACTTTATCGTTATCACGCGGTATAACCGCCTCATAATTTGGGTAAGTCCCTTCAATCAACCTCGTATATACCTCAGCAGTTCCAGCTCTAAAGCCTAAGTGGTTTCCGCTTCGCGCCACTTCTAGTAACTCATCTTTCTTAAAAAGACGTTGTACCTGCTGAAGAGCTCCTGGTGGTACTATAAAGTCAGCTGAAGAAGTGTCCCCAGATTCTGCAGGAACACCCATACGTGCTAGGCGATGGCCATTCGTTGAAACCATCCTCATCGCCCCATCACGGAGTTCCCATAAGACTCCGTTGAGTATCGGTCTACTCTCCTCATTAGAAACTGCGAAGGATGTGTGATGAATCAGACGGTTTACATCCGTTCCTGTTACACTCCAAGCTCCTTCAAAATCTACTTCTGGCAGCGAAGGAAATTCGTCAGATGGGAGACCATTTAACTTAAACTTACCCCTGCCGCTTTTGAGTTCAATCTGAGTTCCTATCGTAGATACTTCGACTGGCTGATCTGGTAATTCCTTTGTGATTTCTTGAAGCTTCTTACCAGGAGCAGTCAAGCTACCATCTTCTCTCACGTCAGCTGGAACTTTGATTCGAACTGCCACATCCAAGTCCGTTCCGCTCATCCAAACACTTCCGTTTTCAGCCTGAAAAAGGATGTTTGATAAAACCGGGAGTGTGGTTTTAGATGGAATACTTGCGGATACCGCGGCTAGGCCATTGTGGAGGTTTTGTCGGGTAATCGTGAAGTTCATTTAGGCGGTTCCTGAAGCGGACCGAGTAGGTTTCAACAGTGCTTAGATACTATGTCTCTTTATTAAAGAAAAACATAGTAGTAGTAGTAGGTGTGGAAGTGTGGAAGAAAGAAACAAGAACATCCCAATCTAGTAGGTTCTATAACTGTTTACCTTGATATATTCCTAAGTGGAAAAGTGTAGAGTTTTTTCACTAAGTCTCCACAAAAATCAAGAAAAAAATAAAGGTGTGGATAAGGCGTAATTTATCCACGAGTTATCCACACCTTAGCCAGGGGCGCTATCTGTACCTGTGAAGTCTTCTCTCGCAGCGTGTACCAATTCCCTAAATACCGGATCCCGTTCCATTTCTTCCTCAACCTTTCGTATGGAGTGAATCACAGTCGAGTGGTCTCTTCCTCCGAAGAATTCTCCAATCCGGACGAGCGACAGATCGAAGGCTTCTTTGATAAGGAACATAGCGACTTGTCGAGGGACGGTTAAATCTTTTGTGCGCCTTTTAGAGGCAAGGGCATCGGCACGAACCCTCCACCTACGAGCAACAATTTCCCTAATTCTTTCTGGAGAAAGAATGGGCCCCCTTTCTCGTTGTTGCCCCAGGGCACCCCGGAATGCTGCTCTAGCTAAGTCGGGAGTAATTTCCTGATTGGTCAGTGAAGAGTACGCCAAAAGCTTGATTACCGCGCCCTCAAGCTCCCGTACCGAGGCGGTACATGAGTGGGCAATGAACTCGATCACCTCTGAGTCTAGGCTGAACCCGTCATCGGCTGCTTTCTTCTGTAGGATGGCCATTCGGGTTTCGTAGTCCGGTGGCTTCACGTCCACAACCAGGCCCCACTCAAAACGGGATACAAGTCGGTTCTCGAGGCCTGAGAGGTCCTTAGGTGGCCGGTCACTTGTTAGGACAATTTGGCGTTGGGCGTCATAGAGCGCATTGAATGTGTGGAAGAACTCTTCCTGTGTCCGCTCTTTCCCTTCTAGGAAATGGATGTCGTCTACGAGCAGTAGGTCCATCTCCCGATACTGCCTTCTAAATGCTGCGGTTGTCCCCTGCTGGATAGACGCGACCAGCTCGTTCATGAACTGTTCCGACGAGACATAACAGACACTCCCCTGGGGGTTCTCGCTCCCCATGTGGTGTCCGATGGCATGCATTAGGTGTGTCTTTCCTAAACCAACGCCTCCGTAAAGGAATAAGGGGTTGTACGTTTTAGCGGGCCGATTAGCTACTGCTCTAGCAGCAGCAGCAGCGAGCTGGTTATCAGCCCCAACCACGAACCGCTCGAAAGTGTAACGGTCATTAAGCAATGGTACGGTCCTGGAGCCTGACGCAGCGGAAGGGATATCCCGGTCAGCAGCGTCCTCAATCAGCGGAGCAGTAAGATCGATCGAAGCGACCGGGGCTGATGAGGCCGTAGCAGAACAAGTGACTGTGATCTTGATAGGCCTGCCGAGGATTGCTTCTGAAGATGTGGACAGGGCGGGTCCAAACTTGTCCTCAAGCCACTCGACATGGAAACGCGAAGGCACCTCAAGGTGCAGCTCATTTGAAGTGAAAGCGACGGCTACAGCGGGCTTAACCCATGTCAAATAACTCTGCTCAGGAACAGAGGCCTGAACTGACTCTCGGATCCGACTCCATAATTCAGGGGCAGTCAATTCCACGATGTCTCTTCGTCAGCGGGGGGGATCCAGGGTGAGGAATAGCTAGAGACTGGCGTCATGGAGTACGGCGGACCTGCATCATTCGAAGGTGATACTGACGGGTGGGGTTGGCCGACCCGGGGCGCCGAACCTACCAAGCGAAACTCTAAAAATCAAACTTCTACATTCTCGGGCTGTCTTAAGGTATTCGTGTGGGGCTGAAGATGGTCACCGTTGACGCTTTCTCGCCGGCTCGGCTATCTTTTTCAGCTCGTTTCTGGATGCAAGATATAATGGATTGGCCTACTCCCGATGAAGCCGACATACAAGCCACGGAATCGCAAAAGAGTCAACACACATGGATTCCGCGCACGGATGAAAACTCGCGGCGGCCGAAGGGCTCTCAATCGTCGTCGGAGGCGGGGTCGCGCTCGACTGGTAGTCTCGATCGGCCGCAAGTAGCACCAGCCAGGGCGGACCGCTCAGAACACTTCCCTAGAAGTGTTCGGATTCGGCGGAGCAATGAAATCCAGGAGATCCTCCAGCAAGGTAAACGGGAGAGTACGGGGAATCTCGAGATCTTTTTCGCCAGTCCTAAGGCGTCGGTTTCCCGGTTCGGCCTGATTGTACCGAAACATGGACAACGAATCGTGGACCGGAACCGACTTAAAAGACGATTACGCGAAATCGGTCGGCGACGGGTAATCCCTCACTTGAGATCACAGGGTCGTGAAGGAGACGTGCTCATTCGGGCTACGCGCTCAGCATACAGGGCGAGTTTTTCTGAGCTCGAGAGGGAAATAAACGAAGCGGTGGAGGGGTTTTGTTCAGAAAAATCCTGATTGCGATTATCCGGGGATACCAAGGCGGAATATCGGTTTGGACGCCACCGACCTGTAGGTTCGTCCCCACATGCTCTGAGTACGCGATTGAAGTGATTCAGTCGCATGGAGCCGTAAGGGGTATCTGGCTTGCACTACGCCGAATCGGTCGTTGCCATCCTTGGGGTGACTTCGGACCTGATCCCGTGCCCCCGAGAGTGGAAATGAATTCGGCCGAGAGAGCATGTGTTACGGAGAGGGTTAGATGAACTTCCAAGCCCGCCTTGTCCTGACATTCTTACTCATGTTCTTGGTCGTGGTGATAACCTCCTGGTTGTTTCCGCCCCCCATACCCGATGAAGCTATTTCAGCGGATAGTGCTACGGGAGCTGAGGTAGGCACGGAAACAGAACCGTCTACTGTACCAGTTCCTACGATGCCCGAAATTGCTCCATCGCCGAGTGAGGTGCCAGAAACAGTAGAGGCCGAAGCGCTCCCGGAAGAGAAGAGGGTCGTCGTATCCAGCCCACTCTATCGGTTCGAGTTCTCCAATTTCGGGGCTAGGCTGCATGTGGCAGAAATGTCCCAATTTGAGGCACTAAACCAGGGCGGTCTCGTCGACCTAATCCCAGATGGAGCGGAGGGGTATCTCGGGCAAAAGCTGGTGGTTGGATCCGACACCCTAGACCTATCAAGGGTGCCATTCACTGTTGAGCCGGAAGACGGACTCGCCCTGGAGGCCGGTGCGGATGCACAGATACTGCGTTTCACGTACCAACATCCTACAAGCGCATTCAGGTTCGAGACCGAGTATGAGTTTAGTCCCGATGAGTACACCATCCGTGTCAGAGGGAGAGCCTCGGGTGTGGATCGTCCTCAGCTTTTGACGGATCTAGGTGACGGGCTGGCCTTTGCTGAGGCGGACTCTGCGATGGAAGCACGTGAGGTAGGATATGTGCACAACCACGTTCAGGAGGGCCTCCAAGAGACAGTTTTACGCAATGCCGAGCCAATGATTGTCGAGGGGCCACTGCTGTGGGGGGCACTTCGCAACAAGTTCTTCCTTTTGGCGATCCTTGCTGGCGAAAGCAATGAGGCCGCGACGGAGGAGAGTTATCTAGGGGGGCTGGTCGTTGAAGTGGATACTATTGCCTCCAGATCATTCTGGGGGAGGGAGAACAGTCGTGTCGTGGGGTTCCACGTGACTGCTGCTCAAGTGGTCGGGGCCGAGGGCGATTTCGCGTATAGGCTCTTTTTCGGGCCTCAGGACTTCGAGATGCTGAGTGCAATCGGTTGGGATATGCAGAATGTGAATCCCTATGGTTGGCCGTTTTTCCAAACGATCCTGAAGCCATTCGTTTCACTGATCACAAAGATCCTCATTTGGGTTCATTCAAACTTGAATCTAGGGTACGGGTGGGTGCTGATTCTGTTCGGTGTAGGCATGCGTATAGTGCTGTTTCCGCTGAACCAAAAAGCGATGAAGTCTCAGTTGAAAAATATGGCTGTCCAACCTCTCCTTAAGGAAATCCAGGAGAAGTACAAGGACAATCCAGAGAAACTCCAGAAGGAGATGAAGAAGCTATACACGGAACATGGCTTCAATCCGCTCGGTGGATGTCTCCCCATGCTTCTGCCTTGGCCGATGCTCATCGCGTTCTTTTTCGTATTCCAGAGCACAATTGAGTTACGTGGTGTGCCTTTCCTATGGCTACCTGATTTGTCGACGAAGGACCCGACCTACGTCCTGCCCTTCTTCCTCGGCGCATCGATGTTCTTGATGCAGTATGTAAGCTATAAGTCGATGGATACTCCGAATCCTCAAATGAAGATGATGATGTACATGATGCCGCCGTTCATGATATTCATCTTTATGAATCTCGCGAGTGGGCTGAACCTCTACTACGCGACAGCGAATATTGCGACGATTCCTCAGCAGATGTACATCGCCAGGGAGCGAAAAAAGATGCAGGGCATGAAGCCTCTCGGCCGCTCCCCACCAAGCCCTAGCAGATAGGCTACGCGCAAGCGGCTTAACTGTTCTTTTCGAGGGAGCTAGACGAGTGTGGACGTAGACACGATCGCGGCCATTTCAACCGGACCCGGTGCTGGTGCAATCGCTATGGTCCGGGTTTCGGGCCCGGAGGCTGGCGAGGTACTTCTTCGGCTGGCACCAGCGCTAGAAGAGATTCCTGCTCCGAGAACAGCGAGAGTGGTAGACCTCTGTGACCCAGACGACGGAGAGGTCATTGATAGAGCTGTCGCTACGTACTATCGGAAGCCAGAGAGCTACACGGGCGAAGATGTTGTTGAGCTTACTTGCCATGGGGGTGTTATGGCGCCCCGCCTTGTACTGGGCGCTTGTCTAGCAGCCGGAGCTCGGCAGGCAGAGGCTGGAGAGTTTACGAAGAGGGCGTACCTGCGGGGGAAACTTGACCTCATCCAGGCAGAAGCTGTTTCAGATCTAATTGATGCCCGAAGTAGAGCTTTTCACCGTGCAGCACTGCGGCACATGGAACGCGGACTATCGGCTAGAATCACAGGTCTTCGTGAGAGTTTGGTGCACCTAGAGTCCCTTCTGGTTCACCATATAGATTTTCCGGAAGAAGACGAGCCCCCGGTGGCATTGGATGTGATTGCAGAAGAAGCGAAAGGGGTTGTTCGAGAACTGGACGCACTACTCGTCACAGCTCCAGAAGGGGAACTGCTTCGAGAAGGAGCGCTCACTGTGTTTGCCGGACGACCAAATGCAGGGAAATCCTCAGTGTTTAATGCCCTGCTGGGAGAGGAACGAGCGATCGTCACAGAAGAACCGGGAACGACTCGTGATGCGCTAGAGGAAACAGTTCAGTTAGGCGGCTTCCCTTTCAGGCTGGTCGATACCGCGGGGCTCCGGGAATCCGAGGGGCGCGTTGAACAACTCGGTATCGAAGTAGCGCTAAGGTACCTGAAGGGTGCCGACATCGTGCTATTCTGCATTCCGGCCTCTGAGGAAACTTCCGAGGAAGACAGGAGTTTTCTCGAAGAGATTACGGCGCCTGTCGTTCTTCTGGAAACCAAGGCGGATCTAGCAGGTGGTCCTGAGCGGGACACTACAGAGCTCAGAGGGTTGGCCGGAGCGGTCCGGGTTTCAGCCTTGTCAGGGCAGGGGCTAGACCAGGTCCGGCAGCTTCTCCCACAATTGGCCTACTCAGGCTTAGTAGGAGACCATAGAGACCAGCCAATCCTTACGCGCCAGCGCCATATCCGTGCCCTAAAGATTGCTCGCTCCGAGGTGGAACTTTTCAGAAGCTCGCTTGAGGATGGTCTCCCGGCGGAAATAGCTTCGACTCATCTTCGGCCAGCTGAGACAGCGCTGGAGGAAGTTTTAGGAGTGATTACCGTTGACGACGTCTTAGATGTAGTGTTCAGAGAGTTTTGTGTAGGGAAATGATAAGGCGGGCATAAGTGGCTGCAGATTATCCAGCTGAACCAGTGTCGGAGTCCAAGGACCCAGTATGTCTGAACGTGCCGCTGCGAGCTTATCGCGTTACGGGGCGAGTGCAGGGTGTCGGTTTCCGCTGGTTCACCAGTCGTGCTGCAAAAGAGCTGGGAATATCCGGGACAGTGCAGAATCATCCTGACGGATCAGTCAGAGTCCATGCAAGAGGTGCTCTGGCTGTGCTCGATCAACTAGAAGCAACAATTACAAGAGGACCGATGGCAGCAAGAGTAGAGGCCGTAGAGAGAGTAGAGCCGTCACAAACAGTCAAGGCTGACGGCTTCCGGATCGAGAGGGCTTAGTAATGGATGTACGGTACGATGTCATTGTGATAGGAGGAGGCCACGCTGGTGCTGAAGCAGCAGCAGCCTCCGCCAGAGCAGGCGTGCGGACTGTACTGATTACTCCAGATCTCAGTCGCATCGGCCAGATGAGCTGTAATCCGGCTATTGGCGGTATCGCCAAGGGGGTCGTAGCACGGGAGGTCGACGCGTTAGGAGGTGTCATGGGCCGTGCTACGGACGCTTCAAGGATCCAATTTCGCATGTTGAATCGGTCAAAAGGACCAGCGGTTTGGGGTCCGAGGGCTCAGTGTGACCGGAACCTATACCCCGTCGCAGTGCGGTGTGTGCTGGATGAACTTGAGAGCCTTGATCTCTTTCAGGAAATGGTGAGCGACCTGGTTCTTGAAGGCACTCGAGTTACTGGCGTGCGGACACGGGGAGGGATCACCTTCTATGGGACTGCAGTTGTTGTTACGGCCGGCACCTTCCTTCGTGGTCGGATTCACATGGGCCAAGAAGCTGGTGTTGGGGCCGGCCGGGCTGGTGAGGCCCCTTCGATAGCGTTAGCAGAAGGGCTTGAAAGCCTCGGGCTAGAAATGGCCCGCTTCAAGACTGGCACACCACCAAGAATTGATGGTCGCTCTGTCGATTTCAGCCGCGTGGAGCGCCAAGATGGCGATGACCAAGCAATCCGGTTTGCGGCATATACAGAGGAGATCATTCCAGCCCAGAGACCCTGCTGGGTCACTTGGGCATCGGACGGCCTCAAGAAGGTGGTCTCCGATAACCTTCAGAAGAGTGCTCTTCATGGTGGGGAAATATCGGGGAGGGGGCCGCGCTACTGCCCTTCAATAGAAGACAAGGTTATCCGATTCCCAAACGCTCCTCGACACCAGGTTTTTCTAGAGCCAGAGGGGTTACATACAACCGAGTTGTATGTGAATGGGCTGTCGACGTCACTCCCCGCTGATGTGCAAAGGGACTTTCTCCAAACCGTCCCCGGCCTAGAAAATGTCGTGATGACAAAGGCCGGCTATGCAATAGAGTACGACTATTTTCCTCCCCACCAGCTTCGCCATTCACTCGAGCTGAAAGACATTTCTGGCCTCTTTTTCGCGGGCCAGATCAATGGGACGACCGGATACGAGGAAGCAGCTGGGCAGGGAGTTATTGCTGGGATCAATGCTGCCCTCAAGGTCAAAGGGGAGGACCCCTTTATCCTCCGCAGGGATCAGGCCTATATAGGCGTGTTGATTGATGATCTGGTGACCCGTGGCGTTGATGAGCCCTATAGGCTCTTCACGTCCCGAGCTGAATTCAGACTACTTCTCCGTCAGGATAATGCCGTACGCCGGCTGGGCCCCCTGGCACGTGATGTCGGACTACTCACCGAAAAACAGGCACTGGTGCTTAAGGATCGCCTTGATCAGGAAAATAAGCTTATAGCCTGGTTCCAGGACACGAAACTTGCTCCAAACGATGTGGATCCACTGCTAGTTGAAGCAGGGTCAGGGCCGCTTTCAGGGCCAGTTAGAGCCGTAGAACTTCTTCGGAGGCCCAGGGTGCGAGCGGTGGATCTTTTGAGCGCCGGGAGCTCAGATAGCGATATCGAAAATCCACAGAAAGGGCTAAGAGCCGGAGTACTAAACGCTGTCGAGGTGGAATTGAAGTACGAAGGGTATGTCGGGCGAGAACGAGAGCGGGCTGCGAGGCTCGAGGAACAGTCTAAGTTATTGCTGGACCATGAGTTACCATATCTAGAGTTTGAGACACTATCATATGAGTCGCGGGAGAAGCTGGCTCGGATAAGACCTGAGACATTCGCCCAGGCAGCTAGGGTTCCAGGGGTATCACCGGCGGACCTCCAAAATCTGCTACTCGAGGTCCGGCGGACACGTACCAGGGAGAAGCGAACTCTCTAACACGTTGTGGGACAATAAGTTACAGTGTTTATAGTGACAAATGTTTCACGTGAAACAGTGTCGTGCTTATGCCGCGCCGGCCTATCCGGGTGAGCGGCTACTTACGGAGGAGCTCGAAATGAGCGAGCGTGGGGTCTGCCTGGCCGTCGAAGTCAAGGTCAAATTCGGTATCGCCGTCCAGGATCAACACGGTGTCACCGACAAATTGGTAGGCCGAAACCTCATTCTTTCTGGTCGGGAACTCTCGGTTGAGCGCTACCGTGGTGGCGGTTACAGAGATTGTGCCTATTTCCGTCTGTCCTAGGCCCGCGTAAACGAGGATCGCGGTGTAACTCCCACTGGGTTGAATGTTGAGGTCGAACGTCCCTCCGAGCTGAATCAGGTCGATGGAAACCTGGTCTGACACCGAGCTGGTCAAGACGAATGCGGTTGCCGCCCAATCGCCGACGAACGGCTCGATTAGGGGATCAGGGCCAGTAGGTACTGGATCGCCGCATCCTAGGAAGGATAATGAGAGCAGGGACAATCCCTTAACTATGCGAGTTCGCATCAACGTCCTCCAGTTCGTTGCCTTCTCATGCTACAAGACATTTTCTATCACGAAGGCGTTGAGAATGTATGGAGTTTAGCGTGAAAGTCCGAGGCCCGCTGTTAAATATGTGGGGGTTGGCTTTCGGGGTTGCCCGCCATAACGATATATTCCTTGCCCTCCCGCTCCGGTAGAGCAGGATTGTTCAGTTTCTCGAGGGCTCATGTCGCACGTTATAGCGATCGCTAATCAGAAAGGTGGGGTTGGTAAAAGTACCACGGCGATCAATCTTGGTGCTTCCTTGGCTGTCGCCGAAAAGCGCACCCTTGTTGTTGATATTGACCCACAGGCAAATGCTACCAGCGGCCTAGGGATTGAAAACAGCGACCAACTCAAGACGATCTATGACGTATTAGTTCGGGGAACACCTATAAAAGACACGGTTTTCAGGCAACTCCACTTCCCGTGCCTCGACGTTATCTCCTCAACTAGGGATCTTGTAGGGGCGGAGATCGAACTAGTGAGTGCCTCAAATCGCGAAACGGTTTTGAGAGATGCGCTTGCGTCTATTCGAGGTCAGTACGACTACATCCTTATGGATTGCCCTCCTTCTTTGGGGCTCCTTACTCTTAATACCCTTATTGCAGCGGACTCAGTGCTTATCCCGATTCAGTGTGAATTTTATGCGTTAGAGGGGATGACACAGCTACTGAATACCGTGCGCCTGGTTCAGAGATCTCTAAATCCCCAGCTTCACATAGAAGGGGTATTGCTGACGATGTTCGATGGTCGACTAAATCTCTCAAAACAAGTAGCAGCTGAAGCACGGGAATACTTTGGTGCCAAGGTTTATCGGACGGCGATACCTAGAAATGTTAGGCTAGCCGAAGCCCCAAGCTTTGGAAGACCCATAGTGCTGTATGATGTTCTTTCTAGGGGCGCGCAGGCCTACCTCGAGCTGGCTCAGGAAGTGATGGCGCAGAGAAATAGGGTAACCAGCGCCGCCCGCCCGGTGCTTTCAGCATGAGCCACGACCGTCTTGGAAAAGGACTAGGAGCACTGCTCGGTGACTATTTAGAGCCAGACTTACAGCCCGGTGAAGTTCAAAAGATTAGGATTGGATCGATTTTGCCGAATCCGATGCAGCCTCGCCGGAGTTTTGTGCAAGCCGAATTAGAGGAACTGGCATCGTCGATCGAAGAGAATGGCCTTCTGCAGCCTATCGTTGTTCGCGCAGCAGCAGCAGATAACTACGAGCTGATCGCTGGCGAAAGACGTCTGCGGGCGGTCGGGATCCTAGGGTGGGACGAGGTGCCAAGCATTGTGCGGGAAGCATCTGACAAAACCCTCTTAGTTCTGGCCCTCGTCGAGAATCTGCAGCGAGAGGCACTCAATCCGCTTGAGGAGGCCGAAGGTTACGCTTCCCTGAGCGAGCAGTTCGACATGAAGCAAGCGGATATCGCGGCTGCGGTGGGTAAGAACCGCTCGACTGTCGCAAACTTGCTCAGGCTCCTGAAGTTGCCCGTCTCAGTTCGGAGGTTGGTGGAGGATGGCAGCCTGTCGGCGGGCCACGCTCGAGCCCTACTGGCGGTCGATGACGCGCTACGGGCAGCTGAATTAGGCCAACAAGCGGCGAAAGAAGGATGGTCGGTGAGAGAGATAGAACGCAGGGTGGCCGGTACTTCGAAAAAGAAGAGGAAGAGGAAGAGGAGAGCGACCTCAGACCCGATGGTGAAGGCCTTCGAAGGCCAGCTAAGGGATCACTTTTCTACACGAGTTACGATTCGAGAGCAAGTAGGCCGTAAGGGCACCATCGAAATTCAATACCACGGCCCCGAAGATTTCGAGCGTATATACGAGCTTATGACTGGCCAGGAATCTTCTAGGGTTGGTGAATGAACCTATTGGGTCCGCGGGATCTAACCATCATGGTGGTTCCAGATGATGGAGGTGTAAGTCGTTCGTACCGGATAACTTACGGGCGTGTGCGTCTATTGATAGTAGTCGGGCTAGTGGCCGGAATCATGTTTGTTGGGATGGCTGGGAGCTGGTGGTATCTTGCAGCCCGGGCCGCCCGGGTTAGCGACCTTGAGGTCCGCTTGGAGGCGATGGGTCACGAGCAGGTTCGCCTCGAGGCAGTGGGGGCTGACTTAGCGGCTGCGGAAGAGCAGTATGCTCGCCTTAGGTCCCTTCTTGTCCCTAGCCTGCCACCTGGTGACGGTGGTATATGGCTTCCCCTTTCCGGAGGTAGGGCTAGTGATGGTGAGTCAGGGGGAGTGGGAGTCAGCGGGGCGACAATACCTAACGTATGGCCATTGTCGGAGAAGGGTTTGATAACGCAAGGGCTTCTGCAGGGAGTGGAGGGGGAGCACCCGGGCTTGGATATAGCTGTGCAAACCGACTCGTATATTCGTGCTGCAGGTGGCGGGAAGGTTGTTGAAGTTGGTACGGACGAAGTTTATGGGCTCTTCGTGGTGATTGATCATGGAGAAGGATATAGCACGGTTTATGCTCATACCTCAGCTCAGATGGTTGAACAGGGACAGCAAGTAAGAGAGCGCGAAGTTATCGCCCTCAGCGGCTCCAGCGGGCAGTCGACCGCACCACACCTGCACTTTGAAATTCGCTTGAATGGGAGCGCTGTAGACCCCCTGACGATGGTGGAGCAGCCCAATTAGTGCCCGTGCTAAAGGTTGCAGCTACCTTGTTGTTCGGTAAGCCCAAAGATTAAAGAGGCCGAATGGCACGTGAACGAAGGGGCAATAAGCCTTCCCCGGAGGCGATCATCTCTATTATAGGGCCAGGTATGAACGTGGTAGGGGACTGTGAAACTGAAGGGTCCATACGGATTGAAGGAAGTATTACGGGCAGTGTCCGAGCAGGGAAAGCAGTGGTTGTCGGAGAAGATGCCTGGGTTAAGGGAGACATCAGTACGCAGGACGCCGTTGTATCAGGGAAGGTTACCGGCACAATCGTCGCGGCATCCCGCCTTGAAGTAAAAGCAACCAGCCAGATTGAGGGAGATGTACATGCCCGCCGCCTACAGCTTGAGGAGGGGGGGGTCCTAAATGGGACCGTAAATATGGGGACTGCATCAAAGGCCACCGCAATCGTTGGTGGAGAGAATCCGAGGGGCTAACCGGATGCCCTGCCTTGTGTTACGGGATTTCGGTGAGCGCAGGTCACCCCAAGTGTGGCGCATCATGAAGGATAAGTCATTGTACCACAATGAGTTACAGAGATATAGTATCGACGTTGTCGTTGACCGATAGGGCTGGATATGAAACTAGAATCCATATTCCAATATCTGAACGGTTTGCTGTTGATTGAAGGATATCCTGACTATCCTCACGCACTGAACGGGATGCAGGTGGATGGCCCAGGAGAAGTTGGACACGTGGCTGTCGCTGTGGATGCCTCTGAGGCGACGATCAGTGAGGCGGTAAACCGAGGGGCGGACCTACTGATTGTGCACCACGGGCTCTTTTGGAAAGGATTGCAGCCGGTGACGGGTCGGCATTTCCGGAAGATTCGCAAGCTAATCGAGGGGCAAGTCGCGCTGTATTCCTGCCACCTTCCATTAGATAGCCACCCGGAGGTGGGTAACTGCATTCTTATGGCGAGAGCTTTAGGGCTGGAGATTGGGGGACCGTTCGGAAAGCACCAGGGCGCGAATATCGGTTGGTGGGGAAGGAAACCGGGGGGTGTGGCGAGCGCGGTGCTCGCGGGTGAACTGGAGCTGATACTCAAGGGCCCAGTTCGACTGATTGAGGGTGGCCCGGAGGTGATAGAGAGGATAGGGGTGGTAACAGGAGCAGGAGGCTCCTTCATAGAGGAGTCAGTTGGCTTGGGCCTAGATGCCCTGATTACAGGGGAGGTCAGTCATGCAGAGTATTTTGATGCAGTAGAGCTAGGAATATCTGTTCTCTTAGGGGGACATTATGCGACGGAGACATTTGGGGTGAAGGCCTTGGGGGCACACCTGGAAGAACGATTCGGTTTGACCTGGGAGTTCTTAGAACAGCCTACGGGATTCTAGAAATGTCGAATGGCAGCATCGCTAGGCACGTGGCATTGGCTAGCGGTTCTCAAGCATAGCGTCTCTGGCACCTTTGAACTCCTGCCCAACATGCCAATTCGGCCAACTCACATCTGCCGCGACATCGAATAATACGGCAAGTAGCAGGGCGCCCTGCTGTACCGCTCCATCAAATGTAAACTCGGCACTGAATTCATC